>JRYK01000345.1_pt1 | contig 120518 bp, 103 predicted proteins | sample 235381 | NCBI WGS metagenome assembly JRYK01 (sample SAMN03074220, study PRJNA261476) | activated sludge metagenome | biome: Wastewater Treatment Plant; feature: Wastewater; material: Activated sludge; isolation source: activated biomass of a wastewaster treatment plant treating hydrocarbon... ... | reverse complement strand
CCGGACTGTCGATCCGGTGGTTGCGGGTTCGAGTCCCGTCGCCCTCGCTAAAACAAGTGAAAGAACCGCAAGGACTTGGGACACGCAGCACCAAGTCCTTCTTTCGCGAAAAGGGGTTTGTCCGAGAAGTTTGTCCGAGAAGTTGACCCGTGGGGCGGCCGTCACACCTTTCCCCACGGGCCAAAGCGAGCCTTCCGGCCCGTCACTCACACGGGAGGTTCGCAGCCATGCCGCATTACCCCAAGCCGTATTTCAAGAAGAGCCACCGGGCTTGGTACGTCCAAGTTCGTGGTCGACAGTTCAACCTCGGCAAGGACGAAGCCGAAGCGTTCGATCGCTATCACTCGCTGATGAAAGCCCATCGCAACGGCACGCTTGACGCAGAATTCGCTGACCAGACGGACGACCTGGCGGTCATAGCCGTCTTGGACCGCTTCCTCGATGCCTGTGCCAAGGAAGCGGCACCGCGGACTTACGACAGCTATCGGACGCGACTCGACAGCTTCGTCCGCTTCCTGAAAAAGGCAAATAACTTGGACCTGGGAGTTGGTTCCCTCAAGCCGATTCACGTTCTCGACTGGCTCGACTCTCACCCCAACTGGAGTCCCGGCATGCGTCGGGGCGGGATTCAGTCCGTCCAGCGGGCGTTCAATTGGGCAGCCGAAGTTGGGCTGATCGAATCCTCGCCGGTGGCGAAGATGCGTAAGCCTCCTCAAGGCCGTCGGGACCGGTCCGTCACTGAGGACGAATTCGCCGGACTGATGGCGAACGTTCCGGAGGGACCGTTCAAGCTGCTGCTCCGATTTGCATGGCTCACCGGCTGCCGTCCGCAAGAGTCGATCCGCATCGAAGCTCGGCATTGCGATCTTCTCAACCAGCGAATCGTTCTGCCGGCGGGCGAGTCGAAAGGGAAAAAACGCGTTCGGGTTATCTACCTCACGGAGGCGGTCATCAAGATCTTGCAGCCTCTGTTGGTTCACCGCACCGGCCCGGTCTTTCGGAACGCGAACGGAAAGGCGTGGACACGATTCGCAGTCAACGGAGCTTTCGAGCGCCTCCGCATCGTGACCGGCACCAAGAGGGTGAACGAACTGGGCCTCGCTCCGACGGAGGAAGAAATCACCGCCCTCATTCCGAAGCTGAAGAGAACCGTTGTCGAAGCGGGCGTCGAACGGCCGAAGCGTCCGGCCGAACTTCGCGAAGAGGCAAAACGGAAACTCCGCTACAAGCTCGCGAAGAAACATGCCGACAAGTGCTGCGCTTACCTTCTTCGCCACTCGTACAGCACGAACGCCCTGCTCCGGGGCGTGGACCCGCTTACGGTGTCCGTGCTCATCGGTCACGCGAACGGCGCCATGCTCGCCAAAGTGTATTCGCATCTCAGTCAGCATCCGGACCACTTGAAGGAAGCGGCAGTGCGGGCGACGGACGTGTCGTCTCTCCGCTAGTCACACTCAGCCGTGCAGCCTGCCGAGCCCGCTGCACGGCATATCCTTGGATTCCTTCCACGACGACGGGCATCGTCGTGCGGTAAAGCTCTTGAAGTTCGTCGTCGCCGAACCGGGATGCGACGAGGCGAATCACACGAATGGTGATTCGATGGGCGGCATCGTGTTCCAAACGCATGCTGGCCCTTTCCGCTGAATTCTCGAAGTTGCCCGCCGTTCCTTCAGCCCACGGCGGTGAGATGTTTGAGCTTGGGCCGGCTCGCCTTTCTCCGCACCGAAGTCAAAACGGGTTCGCAACCGTTCGACGCCTCGCGGCGAACTCGGCGGAGGTATTCCTCAACGGCTTTTTCGCTGATCCGGATGACTCCGCGGCCGATGCCGATTCGTTCGTGCTCGATGAGTTGGGCCGCGATGAGCCGATAGACCAGACTCGGGTTGACCCCGAGTCGATCGGCTGTTTGCTTGACGGTCAGTTGCATGGCGAACACCTCCTAACGAGCCGAACACGAATCGCTAGCGCGGTCGTTGAACCGCTTCACCCGCGGCAGGTCGGCCGAATCGATGCGAATGGTGCCGCGGCCCAAGCCGACTCGGTAGGCGCGGAGCCGCTTGGCTTGAACAAGCGAGTAGATGGTGTTCTTGTGAACCCCGACTAACTTGGCGGCTTGCTTGACGGTCAAGGTCTTTCCGTCGGTTCGGACTTCGTTCATGACGCCCAGCCCTTTCGTTTGCGTTTTTCCGGTGACGCGGAATCGACAACCAAACAGAACTGCCAAACCCGCCCCGCGACACGCGGAGCGGGCTCGGGCGTTTCGTTACTTCTTGCCGTTTCGAGAGGGAGCATAGTCGCTGTCGAAGTCGTCGCTGCTGAACCGCTCCTTCGGCGGAGCGCTCTTCGGCGTCACCGGAGGAGCCTTGACCATCGGCTTCACTTCGGCAGCTTCCACAACTTTGGGGGCAGCCGCCGGGAGTGCCTTCCGAGCTTCCAGGGCGGCCTTGGCGATGGCCTTGAACGACTTGTCGAGCGAGCCGGTTGCCGTCTGGTATCGTTCCTGAGCCACGGCCTCAAGCGTGGCGCCTTGGGCCAGCGCGAGCCGCATGAGTTGCTGAGCCCGAGCCGGGTCGGTGACCATGCACTGTCGGGCTTCTCCGAACAGCAGCAGCATGTGCGTCTTGGCATCGTCGTGCATCGAGTCCAGCATCTCCGTATCCGCGACGCGTTGCTCGGCGACCCGCTCCCGCGTTTCGAGGAAGATGTCGTCGTAGGTCGGACGCTCAGGCTTCCGCGACCAGAAATTGAAAAGCGCCATCGTGTACTCCCGATGAGAATCCGAAACCGGATTCCGTTGAACGATCCTTCGGGCCGGCAACTCCACCGTTGCAGCCACCTCTTGGTGAAACAGTAACCGCACTCGGTCCCGAGCAGTGCGACAGTACTGTCTCAAGTCGAACGTCACTTCTTTCCGTTTTTCGTGATCCTCGCCCACGTCGAACCCTGCGTGAGCGTCGGGGCCTTGCGAGTCGTTTCCTTGACGAACTTGGCGAACTCGTCCGTGAACACGACCGGTTTGGTTCCGCGAGAAGCCGGCCAGCCAACGCTTTCGCGGCGGTCCTTCTCGCGCGGCGAAATGTGGTAGGGGAAGTAGGCAGGGATCATCAGCCCCGACTGTTGCCAGAGTTCCCGGTCGATTGACGATCGGATGACGCCATAGCCCTGCTTGCTGAACAGCGCCATGATGTCGTTCACCGACAGTCGGGGGCGCGGTCCGACCGAAACCGACCTCGGGCTCGCCCGGCGGTCGATGACCTCAACGCCGTCGCGCATCTTCGTGCCGTGATACTCGTCCGGCAGGAAGTACACCGGCGTCAGATCACCGCCCACCGGATCACTGTCATGCTCGACCGCATAGCTGACGCCGGTCACTCGAAGTTCCTCGCCGGCGAAATAGCGGTACAGTTCGGCCCGCTCCTTGTCTTCGACCGAAAGGTAGATCTTCGTCGATGCGTAGCTCTCGAAGTCGGCGGTGAAATCGCGTTGATTCTGCTTGAGCTGTCCCGGATGCTGATACGCGAAGACAAAGGCGACGCCTTTGCTTCGGAGCCGCTGGATCATCTTCGAAACGTACTCGGAGAAGAACTCCGCTGCTTCGTCAACGACGACAACCAACCGAATCTCGGAAGTGTCCGGAAGGACGGAAAACGCCTCGGCGGCGATCGCCATGATGAGTTGCGGAACGAGAAACGAAATCGCCGGATTTTGCTCCTTCGCCACCTGGACGTAGAGCGCCTCTCGTCGTGGCGACAGGAAGAACTTCGACAGGTCGATCATGGCACGGTCGTCGGTGGGCAAGCAGTTGATCGCATCGCAAGCCGCGAGGATGAACAACAAGCTCACCAGTTCCGTCCGGCTCTTCTCGAATTCCTCGGTGTACTCCGCCGGCGGCTCGCACGCGGCAAAGAATCGGGCGAGGTTGACGAAGTTCCAACCCTGTTCGTCAAGTTGGTTCGACGCCATGATGTACGCCATGACGCGTCGCTTGACCTCGAAAAAGTAGGTTTGGCCATAGCCTTGGCCGAAGTCGAGTCCCATGGCCATGAGCAAGAAAGTTGCAACGTCCATCGCGCTCGGCAGACGCCGTTTGACCGTATGCAACAACGGCACCCCATAACTCATGGCGCCGGGAACGGTGGAGAGGTAGCGGAATCGGACGCCGGCCCGTTCGCACTCGATGCCGAGATTGGTAACCGACAGTTGGCTGGGCTTGAACGAGAGAAACAGTATTTTTCTGCCGATGCCGAGAGCGATAAGCTGGGCGACCAGCGGATCGATGACGCCGGTGCTTTTCCTCGTTCCGGAACGCCCTTCGACGATGAGTCCGTTCAACAGCGCTGCGGACGGCAGATACAGCGGGCGGCCCGAGAAAGGACATTCGGCGATGGCGAGCTGGCGGCCCCACACCCACTGGCTATTGGCCGCGATCGATGGATTGGCAGCCTCCATCTCCGAAAACTCGCAACGCTCGTCCAAGTCGGCGTCGAAGCTCATCGAGCCAAGCTCGATGCCCTCGAACCAGTTCTGAGGCAGGTCGTTCATCGTCGAGTTCCTCCAGTAGTAAACCGATCGAGAAGGGAACCAAAGCTGGTTCGCAGGACCCCGCAGACCATCTGCGGCGGGACAAATACCAGAAGCAGAATGCCGATGAGGGAGGTTTTCAGGTTCAGTTCAGGCCAGACGATCGACCATCCGTCGAACGTCGGCAGGCCGGGAAGTAAGCTGGCGACGAAGCAATGAACGAAGGGAATCCATGCGATCACGGCCAGGTTCAAGATCTGCGAGCGAATCGCGGAGCTTCGAACAACGGGAGTGATGTCGTGGACGCCGGCGCGGGGCCGCTGGTGGCCCGGATACGCAATGAAGGTTTGAAGGGCTTGCCACGAGAGGGCGAAGTGTCGGGGGCAAGCCACCGTGAATCCCGCGAACACAGCCGCGATCGGCAGCAAGCGTGCGAACGGGCCGTTGCCGACAAACCAAAGGCTGACGATCCCCAGTCCGAGAGGTATCAGGAGACGCGGCAATCCTGAGCCGATCGCCGAGAGCGGTTGGTAGCGGCGATCGGACCTGCGGCCGAACCATCGGGCACGAACCGATGCGGACTGACGCCGCACCGAGAGAATGTCCGACGATTCGACCATGATGATGTAGCAGGCGATAAACGACACCCCGAGCCCGAGCGCCAGAGCGTACACCGATTCAGCAAGCGTCTTCGGAGTCGCGAGCAACAGGATGGACAGAAAGCAGAAGAAGTCGGAACCGGGCAGTTCTTTCTCGGGCAGGTCCGGCGGTGCCTCGTAGCGAGTCCAAAACCCGCCGCCCATGAGCACGGATCGCGTTCGTTGTGGAAGCCACAAATCCAAGGCGAGCGAAAAGCCGATGATGAGCCCGATCGGGTCCGCCAACAAGGCGCGTAGCGTCGGATCAAGGTCGCCCCACAACCGAACCGAATCGGGCAACTTGTAGATCAACCACCAAGCGTTCGCCTCGAATCCGAAAACAAGATCGCAGAAAAAGCGAACACTCAGGACGGCCATCGCCGTGATCTGAAGCATCGCCCGGAGGCCGGAGTATCGGGTGTCTTCGGGCGAATGGCCGCGAACCGTGCGGCTGATCGCCAGGCAGACGAAGGCGAGGACTGTCGCCGGACCGAGCGACGGAAACCAAGCGAGCAAGATTGAATGGTACGCCACGTAGAACGGCACGTTCCAGCCGATGAAGCCGAACGTGACCGGGGACTGGGAAAAGCCATCGTCTTTCGGCGACGAATGCCGAGTCCAGCGCGGCGGACCGGCGTAGCCGCCGGCGGCCTCGGCGTGACCCCAGTTGTTGGCTTGCGAGTAATCGGCGTCGCGAAGCAGGTTGTCCATCCGGAGCCTGCCGCGCCGACCGTCGTTGTTCAGAGCAGCCATTTTTGCATCTCCTCCACGACATCGATTTCAATGGGACCCAACAGCCTTGCGGCGGTGAACGTCTTGGCCAGCGCTTCGGCCTTTCCTGCCGATGGCGTCAGCAGACGGATTGCGAATTCGTCGCCCTGAAATACCGGCCCGAGATGCGGATCGGCTTTGACGGCGGTGAACAGTTTGTTCGCCTTGTACCGCACGCGGACGGGATTGCCGCCCGCGTCGATCATCAGCAGAGCCACCGGCCGAGACTCGCCTCGTACGAACTGAAAATCGGTCGAACCGGCTTCGTTCAGGTTGCCGCTGCTCAGGATGAGCGGTTCGACTCGACGATGGGCGCAGTCCCAAAGTGCGGCGAGCCGCGGCAAAGCGGCCTGCACTCCGCCGATAGTGACGCGAATGTCCTTCCGTAATCCGAGTTGCGTCACGGCGGCAGTCGAAGGGCGAAACGCAGTCAGTTCGCGGCTAAGCGGAAACGCCTCCAGCCAACCCGCACGCACGCGTGCTCCGAGGCACCCCGTCGTGACATCCGCTGAGTATCCGCAGAACCGCATCTCGGCGTAGACCGTCGTGAAACCGAAGACGGCGGCGCGAAGGATCATCGGCAATTGCTTTTCGTGCAGTGGGGGCAGCTTCATTGCCAGAACTCCAGTGGAACACCGGAACCGTTCGAAAACTCCATCAGTGCCGCCAACCGTTCGGCTCGGTACGAGCCGGCGATTTCGATGAACACTTGCGGGATGCCGTCGCTCGAAAAGAGTCCGGCATCGGGTTGCTTCTCGAACTTGCGTCGGCCTTCGGGTGGCTCCGGCTCGTATCGCCAAACGCCTCGGTGTCGATTGGCGAGATAGACTTCCGTCACAAGCAAGTCATGCGAAGCCGTCATCGGAGTCGATGGCTTCACGTCAACGCAGCCCAAGATGTTCAGAGCCTTTGGCGTGACCGCGAACATCCGAAGCGGAACGACCTTCGCCTTGCGATACCGGGCGCGAAACAGTGCAGACAGTTCTTTGCACTGCGCCGGCACGATCTCCGTGCACGGCTCATGCACGTGGAGCGGGCTCGTCGGCCGATCGAAGAATCGGGTCGCGAATGACACCGACCGAACAAGTCCTTGGCGTTCGAAGTCGCCCAGTTTCAGTGCGGCGGCCCGGTAGCTCATACCCCAGATCCGTCCCGCTTGGCCGATCGTGCAGGCCGGTACGTGAGCCGCCAGCACCGACAGCGAATGAGTGACCTTCATGACTGACCCTCCGATACCGGGTTTTTCCGTGGCCGGCCTGGGCCGCGTTTTGGCAGCGCCGTGTTGTTGACGGCGCCATTGCCGATCACCGCCGACGACGCGGCGACGATGGCCGGCGGGTTCATCACGTCGGTAAACACCACGTCCAACTCCCGCTCGACACGGCTTTCCATGGTCTCGCCGTCTTGGGCCTGTCCGATCGCCGCCCGCATCCCGGCGGTCATCCCGACGGCGGTACTCATTGCGATGTCGCGAGAGAGTTTTTCGAGGATCAGTGCGTATAAGCTCTTCACCGGCCGAACTCCTTTCGCAGGTAAGCGACGAACTGATTGGCAAACGGCACCCGTCGGCCGCCGCCGGCGTCGATGGACTGAAGGGCGGCACTGTGCTCTTGCGCCTGTTCGAGGACACGGGCCAAGCACTCCTGGAGGTGGCCGATTCGCCGGTCGTAGTCGAAGAGGCAATGCTCCGTCGACTGATAGGGCTCGCCCGTCCAGCGAGATCGTTGATCCTGAGGCACGCCGTCTTTCGCGATGCGGCTTCGCTCCGCCGTGATGAATTCGACTTCTTTCTTTGCGCGATCGACTCGGCTCGTCGCCTCGGCGATCTGTGCAATCAAAACCTCTCTCTGCCGCGAGAGATCGGGACGGTAGGCCTGGTCGACGACCAGTGCCAAGAACGCCGCACCGACCACAACCGCACGCAGGATGATCCACCCCGTCCGTGGCTCGTCGTCCTGTCCGACGATCGAACCGCGTCTCGGTGGAATGCCACCGCGGTTTACGGACGACGCCGTGAACGGTGGCAAGTAAGTCGTCTGTTGCCGGCCGGTCGCTCGGGGCGCCGTTCGTCGTTTGCTTCGGATCGTGGTCATGGTTCCATCTCCTCGAACGTGCGAAGGAAGGTTGCGAAGACTGTGCGGGCACGTTCAAGCCGCAGAGTTTCCGACGCCGGGAGCGTGCGAGGAACAATTCTTGAAGGTGTCCCCGCTAGCTCTTCGCTGATGAGTTGATCGATCACCGGACCCCACTCGCTCGCGGAGGGGGCAAGCTCCGCGACGAGCAGGATTCGGCGTGCTCGCTTGACCTTGGTCTGCCACGCCGCAATGTCGGGGGGCAGTTCGCCGGCGCCACTCGGGTTGGTCGTGGAGCGGAACTCGGCCCGAATCCGCGACTCGGCGGCGGCGAGGGCGATGCGTTCCTGGTCGACTCGGGCCGTCGCCTGGACAAGGCCGCGGGCAATCGTCTCCGGCTGCTGACGCGGCCGGGCAAATACGATGGTCTGCACGTTCTCGTGGTGTTCGGCGGGGATGACCTTCGATAGCTCGTTCATGATGCGGTGACGATCGCGCTCGACCGTCGCCCACGCCTGCTCGCTCGAACAACCGGAAAGCAGAATTGCGACGATCGCCGCGACCAACATCGCGATGAGCCGGGTGGCGTTTCGCGTTTGCTTCAAGGTGCGTTCGATCCGGGCGTGGTGCCGCTGGTTGTCGAGCCGTGCGTTGAACGCCTCGTTGGCGTCAAGAACGGCGTCGACAGTTTCGTCGCACTCGACTGTGCCGTTGCTGTTGCGATCGGCACGCTCGTCGATGACCTCGGCCTCGACGACGATCGGAAATCGGCCTTGCATCTTGGTCACTCCTTGAGGGTGGGTCAGTTTGGTCACGGGCAGATTACCGCGGAGCGTCGGGCCGCCTGCGACCGATCTGTCACAGGTTGCCAAGGCTCCGGGCCGTCAAATAGGAGGCGTCATCCCGAACGACCGGACCTTGGTTCGAATCCCATGCAGCTCGACGCGAGACAGCGGCCGGTTCTTCGCAGGAATCGCCACCCAGCGGCCGCCGCTGCACGCGTGCTTGGCTTTGACGCCGGTCCAACTTCCCAAGCGGGTGATCGTCCAGCGAGCTTTCGCGAAGACTCGAATCGCCACGAGCGCATTGATCGGATGACTTCGGGCCATAAACTTCTCTCCTGTGCGCTCGAATCAGGAAGCCAGTCGCGACATTCGCGAGGCCACTGCGGCCTTCCCGCGGCCGCGTGTCCGGTGCTGCCTGACCCGCTCGCGCGTACAGAGTTTTGCCGAATCCGCTGTTGAGAGGTGTGACCGAAGTGTCGCTTCTTTATGGCTTCCCACCGGATAGCTTTGACCCGCCGTGGCGGGTGCAGTCCGATTTGCGCATCTCCCAGTGGTTCAAGCCCGAGCCCAAGAAGAAAGTCGGGAGCTTTCGTGATTACGTGAGGGAGTTCGCCATCGATGATGCGTATCGGCGATTACTCCGACGCGGAGCTCATACGGCGAAAAACGTCCTGAGCAAAATGAAAGGAAAGAACGTCGCTGACGAGGATGTCGCTTCTTATTTGGGAGTGACGAGGGAGAGCATCGACAGGTGGAGGAACCGGCAAGCCGGTAGAATCGATCCGCTGTTTTATTTCATGTTGTTCATTACGAACGAACCGGATGCGCTAGGAAACTGGACAACGGGATTGGTTACGGAATGCGTCTTGGCTTGCATCTCGAAAGCATCTCAAGCAATTGACGAAAGGGCTGAATCGGCGCCGCGTGTATCGCTACTGTCAGTGCGTTTCATGGCCCACTGTTTCCGCCAGAACAATTCGCACTACCGGCTGTTCGACGCCAAGAGCGGAAGGGGAGATGCCTTCTTAGAATATCTCCACAGCTATTTCAGAAACAACGTGGACCTCGTACGCACACATAGACTTGACCTGTCACGATCCCTGACGAGTCGTGGATACGCGACGTTCGCCGTCCTGCACGATTTACCCGCACGAGCATTGAACGATGTCCTCGGCAATTGACGACAGCATGAACAGCGATGACCTGCCGAATGTCGAGCCCTTCGATGAAGCTCAACTCACGGACGCCTCCGAGCGTCTGATTCGAAGGTCGCTACTGTTTCGTAGGCTCCGATACTTCTCGTTTCTTGTCGTCGGCATCGGACTGGGAGCGGTCGCGTTATATTCGCTAGGGGACTCGCGCGGCGGTCGTATTGACCGCACTCTCCTTGCGTCGGCGTCCTTCGTCAACGTGCGAGGGAATGAAAAGGAAATTCAGATCTCGGCTACTGCCGCCAACGGGAGATTCGGGATTGCCCTCGGGTTTCGCGCAGATTCGCCGGTTGTCGAGCAAACTCCGGGAGTCGGGAGCCATATTCGTTTCAGCGGGAAGGATCAGCCGGCGACTTTCCTTCTCCCGGAGCAGTCCAGCCCCATCTACATTGTCGTCACCGACACGCCTGCGGAAGCGATCGTCCGGAAGTACTTCAACGACCGCATCGAAGCGGGGCCGCCGTTCGACGATCCCGCCAAGACGATGGAAAAACTGAAGGACCATCTACGCGGCCTCGGTTACGCCACCCTCGATATTCAGAAGGTAAACTCGCCATGAAGCTCGACGGCTTTTCTTCGCCACTGACCGGCACGTTGCTTGTTGCGCTGGTCACGGCCAGCCTGCTCCCGGCAAGATCGGCTGCCCAGTCATCGCAAGCGCCGAAGAAGCCGCACTACTACGGCCAGGTGAAAGCCTACTGCATCGGCATCGACCAATACGATTCCGACGGAATCCCGCGGCTGACAACCGCCGAAGCCGAAGCCAAAGCGTTGGCGGAAACGCTTCAGCAGCGATTCGGCTACTCGACCGAAACGCTCGTCGGGAAACAGGCGACCAAGGCGGCCATTTCCCGAATACTCGAAGACGCGAAGGCGCTCGGTAAAGACGACGCGTTGATCATCATCTTCGGCGGTCACGGTGAAGTCGTAACCTCAAGCGACGGGGCGACACGGACGGGCTTCCTCTTGCCCGTGGATGCAAAACTCAACATCGGTGCTCGCCTGAGAGCGACTTATTCCTTGGCGGAGTTCAAGACACAAGCCATCGAAATGCGCGATTTTGCCGACAAGCTGAAAGCCTTGCCGGTCGGGCACGTTTTGCTTGTCGCCGATGCATGCCATTCAGGCGTGCTGGCGAAACGCGGGGGAACAGAATCGCAACTTCTGGAAACGGTGCTTGTTTCCCCGTCGCGAACGGTGATCACCTCCGCCGGACAGTACGAGTCGGCCCGCGACGGCCTGTTCTCGGTCGCTCTGAATCGACTGCTGACCGATGCGGCTGCGAAGCGCATGGCGACTTCCACCGACACGCTGTTCCGCGCTCTGTTCGACGAGTCGGTCAAGAGCCAAAAGGTGCTGAAACAGATTCCGCAGATCGCTTGGTTCGGTGACCACGACGGGCGATTCGTGTTCTTTCCGCTCGCTGTGCCGGCCGACGAAATGGCCGACCTCAAGCAGCGGCTTACGACGAAGCGTCTGTCGACCGACCCGACGTTGGCCGTTCGCGGCATCCAAGCGGATCTGAAGGAACGTGCGGCCGTCAAGCTGCTGCCGAAAGCGGTCGCCGAAGCGATGACGGCGGGCAACTACTGGTACGGCAACAATACCGACGAAGACCGGAAACGGTGGCAGGCGAAACGCGAAGCTTACATGGAAGCTGCCAAGTTCGGTGATCCGCTCGGACTGGCTGGCCTGTTTTTCTGCACGAAGCGGGGATTCGGGGGCACGACCAATCCCTACCGCGAGGGTAACGCCGGCGATGTAAGCGACAAGCTCGCCAGTGATGCCTTGAAGATCGCACTCCAGGCGGCTGATGCGAATGACCGCGAAGGGTACGGAAAGTTCCTGCTGGGGCTTTGTTATCTCGAAGGGATCGGTACGTCGAAGCGTGAAACTGTTGGGAAGCGATTGATCGAACAGTCCGCCGCGGTCAACAATCCGTTGGCGATGATTCACCAGGTCGCGGAACTTCAATCGCAAATCGTGATCCCCCCGAATGGCGAGTTGACCGCCGAACAGAAGAAGTCCGTCGACCAGATCGTGAAAATGAACAAGGCGCTGCACGACCTGGAGATTCCCAAGGGAATGCTCGGCATCGCGACGGCGCATCTCAACGGGCTTGGGGGGTACGAAAAGAGCCTTGAGAAGATCGAACGGCTGCTCACCCGAGCGGCCGGCACCGGCGACCCGGAATCGATGGCTGCTCTGGCCTACTTCACGATGCGTAAGGACAAGGAGAAGGCGCAGAACCTTCTGACTGCCGCCGCCGATACCGGGCACGCGGAATCGTTGCTCGTTCTCGCGCGTGAGTACTGGCACTACCCCGGATATACCCCTTTCTTCGGCTTCAGTCGTGACCGTGAAAAGGCCGCAAAGCTGTTCCGCGACGCAGCCGATCAGGACTATCCGCCGGCCATCGGTGCGGCCGCGGCGGCCTTCACAGCACACGACGGGAACGCCGACCCGGTTCTGGCCAAAAAGTACATCGAGCGAGGAAAGCAACTGAAGGTCTCCGACTGTTGGGCGATGGAAGCCAACTGCTATCACCAGGGATTGGCCGGCTATGAGAAAAGCCCGTCAAAGGCACTTTCCTCGATGCAAACGGCCATCACCTGCGGTCACCCCGACGGAACGCTGATCTACACTCTCTACCGCATCAAGGGTTCGGGCGATCTGAACGAGTGGAGCTTCCACGGGTATCACTGGCTGATGCTGGCCCATCTGAACTGCAAGCCCAGCACACCGCAGGTCGTGAAGGACCAGAATCTCGCGATCCTTCTCAAATACGGCCCCGACACGCTTGAAGTGAACGCCGTGATCGGCCCGTGGCAAAAACACTATCCCAACACGTACGCCGAGTTCGTGAAGCTCCACAAGAAATAATCCGGAGTTCCCCGAGTCTCACCCGGTGAAATCTCGGAATCCATGGAAAGGACGCGCCGGCGCGTGCCAGGTGGGCGCTGTAGAATCGACCCTTGAAAGCGGCTTATCGCTTTTACCCAAGCCCCTCTTGTCGTCGTGGGTGATCAACGACGGCAGGCATTCCTTGCTCCCGCTTCAGTCAGATTCTGTCCGCTCATGTCGCGGCGGGCAGGCCATGACTGACAGCGACGAATAAGGAAAATGCCATGTTGAGAAAACCCGGAGACTCCAGAACTTTCGTCTGGGGAACTGTCGTGGGCATCGTTACCCGGAAACTGTCCAACCGTGGTCACACGTACTTCGTGATTGACCTCTTGGGCAACTCCTTCACCAAATTCGAGAAGACTGCCAACTTCACTCCGAAGGAGTTGGCATCACTCGCTTTTGTTGTGATGCGGCTACGGTGGTACTGCTACTGGAACAACATCCGATAGCAGGTCGCACAGGTTTTTCAGGTTTTTTTGCCCTCCATCCGGGGGGCCTTTTTATCGACCCCCTCTGGAATCCATGGAAAGCCCGCCTCGTCTCATCCGCTCCCTGCGCCACGGCAACCGTGGCTACCGGCATTGCGAGCCTCCAAGGTTCAGTCCGGTCGTTTCCGAATCAATGAAGACGAGTCGCTCGGAGATCATACGGTTTCGATTTCTTGGGTAATGACTCGACAATTACCACCGCGTCGTCACGCATTTTGGAGCCTAAGAGTAAAGAGGCATTCCTGCCCATGCGAGGGTGGACAGGAATGAGTGCATTATTGGCCGTTGGATTCGGCGTCGATTAATTCCTGAAGAGCATTTTCTGCTTCAGCGTCCGCTGTTAATTCCCGAAGTCGAAGCCCCATGCAGCAAGAGTCCAGGCAGAAAAGCTTGTCGATGCCATTATTTCTTATGTAGCTACACGAACTCCCGCAGTATTCGATCTCATCGAAGGACTTACAATCTTCGTAACCCGATCTCCATTCTTGTAGCGCTTTGCGGTCTGATTGCTGCGCCTCGGTGCGATTGGCGCTAGTAGCAAACAAGACTACTAACGCTACAAGGGTTAGTTTGTGCTGAAAAAATGTTGTGGACATAAAACCTCCAAGTATAAATGGTTCATTTATCATTATTCAACTAGGGATATCGAAGTGCGTCACCCTAACCTGTAGCCGGATGGGGCTCGGCCAGGGTGTTTACGGGGCTAGACCAGCGTCCAGCCGGTGATTCACAAAATAGTACTGCCAATTAGTCTGACGACGATGGTCTTGGTGCGACTTTATCGCAACCTACATCAACTCTCGGTGGTTTCGAATCCGCGTCCGAACGTCGTCGAGGGCTTCGGTTAACGCCTGCTCGATGTCGTGGTAACTTCCCTTGCGGTTCGCGGTGACCACGACCTTGAAGCCGTTCTCCGCCAAAAACGTTTGCTTCACGCCGCGGTCCTTCGCTTTGGATTTGCCTTTGGACTTGCGGACGATGCGGGCCGCGTCTTCGTGGGTGATGGCCTTGGCCGCCGCCTGTTCGACAAGATCTCGCCGCGTTTCCTCGTCGGCCAGTCGGGAAATCTGGTACGCAGCACGCGGCGAGACTTCACCCGTCGCTACTTGGGCCTGCATGTCGTCGGGCAAGCGAAGCAGTGCGAGTGAACGCGTGACCTTCGACTGCGGAATCCTCAAAGCATCGGCCAATTCCTTCTGACTCCAACCGTTCATTTCGAGAAGCTGGGTGAACGCCTTGGCTTCCTCGATCGGCTGCAAGTCCTCGCGAAGCAAGTTTTCGATCAACTGCTGCTCCAGAACTTCCGATCGGGTGGGCTCGCCGTCCTGAAAGAAACAGTCGATGGTGGGCAGCCCGGCTCGCTTGATGGCGCGGTAGCGTCGCTCTCCCCAAATGACGATCCACTTTCCGAGAAGTTCGTTCCAACGGACGCGAATTGGCATCAATTGGCCTTTGTCGCGAATGCTATGAGCGAGGCGCTCCAACGCCTCTTCCGAGAATTCGGTTCGGGGCTGGTCCGGATCGGGAATGACCTGGTTAATGTCGAGCTGGCCGACGTTCCGGATCGGTCGGCGCCCGGCATCCTTCCCTAATGGCACCGGACTCAGCCGGGGCCGCAGGTCGTGTTCGCGGACTCCCATCGACTCCCCGAGATTGCCGGCGATGCCTTCGAGGACGCGCCGCGTGGAAGCCATTACGCCGACCTCCTGAGTTCGGTCGGCCCGGCAGCGCGACTGAGAAGTTCGCGTCCGAGTTCGGCCGTGATCTCCGCCGCCCGCGAACCGGGCGAATAGTGCGATACCGGTTGCCGACACGCCAACGCCACCTTGAACGCCGACGCCTCGGGAACGACGGTTGTAAGCACGGAGTCTCCATAGAGCGATCGGAGCTTAGCCTCATAGGATCGATGCACGAGCAGACGTGCGTCCAGTCGGGTGACGAGATGACCGAGCAACTGAAGATCAGGATTGAGTAGTCGCGCGTTTTCGATCGCCTGATGGACGACGCGAAGTCCTTGAGTTCCGAAATCTTCAGGCGGTACGGGGATGACCACGAAGTGTGCGGCCACCAACGCGTTCCAACTGCACTGGTAGAGATTCGGCGGACAATCTATGAGAACGATGTCGAAGTGCGGCAATGACTGAACGAAGTCGCGAAGGATGAACTGCTTCATCGCCAACCGTTCCGGTTGCGGCACGTTGTGACGTGCGAGCGTCTGATTCGCGCGAACGACGGAGAGTCGCTCGAACGAAGTTGGCACGGCAAGTGAGTCAGTATCGGAGATGAACGCGTCGTCGTCGAAGAGAGCGGCGAGTGTTTCGAGTGAAGAGAGGTTTTCGATCACACTCGATCCGAAGAAACCCTGACTCAACGAACCTTGCGGATCGGCGTCGATCACCAGCGTGTTCAATCCGGCGACGGCGAACGCTCCGCCCAAATGAAATGCAGTCGAGCTTTTGCCGCAGCCGCCTTTCTGGTTGATGAGACTGATGATAGTTGCCATGAATAATCGCCGTTGTCCGAATTGTTCCGAATGCCTTCGCCTCGAAATTGCCAGTGGCAATTTCCGCCCGCCCTCCGGCATCGGTGCCGCAATTGCCACTGGCAATTATCGGCTAAGCCCTCGGACTCTCTGGCGAAACGGTCGCATGATCATCGCGAAGACGCAAGGAAAAAGCCTGTTAAAGCGAATCTGGCTGTTTTCATTAGTCTTCCGCGGGCGAACGTGTTAGTTGCTTCAAACGACTTAAAGCAACAGAACTCCTCGACAAAATGCAGTCACGCGTCAGCACCGAACCGAACCCAACGCCGTCGCGGCGAAAGCTGACGCACGCGCGATCCGGGTGCGGCGTCGGGCAACTGTCGCTTGTCGAGCACGCGCTCTGCCCGCTCGATCCGAAAGCGTCGCTGCAAGAAAACCTGGTATTCGAGACGAGCTATTACTTCACCGATTCCGCACGCCATCAACAAGAAGCCCGTGCAACGGTGTTCTGTCCGCTCGGACTGTCCGCGACCGATGAGTTCTTCTTGTGGGGTCTGCTCGCTCTCACGTTCGCGCAACCCGAGCCGGATGCCGAGTTGTACGCGACGCCGCATTACGTCCTTCGTCAATTAGGTGTGATCGACAAAGGCGCTCGCCGCGGCGGCCGGCAGTACGATCAGTTCCGCGAAGCGATCGAACGACTCTCCGCCGTGACATATCGCAACGATCGCTTTTACGATCCGGTGCGGGCGGAACATCGACGCGTGAGTTTCGGTTTTCTGAGCTACAGCTTGCCGCTCGACTTGCAATCGAGTCGCGCGTGGCGAATCTCGTGGGACGCGATCTTCTTTGAATTCGTCGAAGCCGCCGGAGGACATTTTCAGTTCGACCTCGCCACCTACCGCGAACTCGATCCAGCGTCACGCCGTCTGTTTCTGTTCGCCTCGAAGGTGTTTGCTCGGCGCGAGACGACGCCGTGCTTCGATGTGCGACACCTCGGCGAACATGTTCTCGGGTTTTCCCCCACTCTCGATACGCGAAACATGAAAGTGAAAGTGGCTGCGGTCGTCACGCGGCTGGTGGAACTGGGCGTGCTCGCTCCCTGTGCGGATCTCTTTCAGAAAAAGAAAAAGGGGCAGTACTCGTTGGTGCTCGGCAAAGGCCCCTACTTCGACCGCCGCAGCGGCAGTCCTCGCACCGCATCCGAGTCGGCCCTTCTCGAACCGCTCAAGGCCATCGGATTCGATGAGGCTAGTGCGGCACGCCTGTGCGGGCAATACTCCCCTCGCCTGCTGCGGGAATGGGCGGACATTACCCTTGCCGCCCGAGAGCGATACGGGTCGGGCTTCTTCAAACGCAGTCCTCAGGCGTATTTCGTGGACAACATTCGCGAAGCCGCCAAGGGGCAACGCACCGCGCCCGACTGGTGGCATGAAGTCCGCAAAGCCGAACAAGCCGCCGCGGATCAGTCCGCGTCCAAACGACTCGTCGATGATCTCGCGTCGGCATCCAAGGAAAGTGAATTGGCCGGGTCGTCGGCCGAAGCCTACTCGTCGATTCGCGACCGATTGTTTGGAGAAGTCCTGGCGGGCGGCGCCACCCGAACGGAGGCCAAAGCCCTCGCGGACCGGCTTGCTCGAAATCATGTCGCTCGGGCCAAACGTCAGGAGCCGAGCGGTCTGACTCGGGCCGGGTCCCTGATCCGCCTTCCCCGACCATAAGCAAAAGGTCCTCTCTCTTTGTTTAACAGGATCTTTGAATCATTCTTTGGCGCAGCCTGCGATGTCGGTCTCAATTTGGAAATCGGCAAGCATTCCAGCCGTTTGCATGATGGCCTGTCGGGCATCGAGCCATAAAAATGCAACGCGAAAGACACGTCCTGTCCTGAGAAGTGCAACGCGAAAGACACGTGAGAAGGATGGAAACTGCAACGCCAGCGACACGCCGCCAAACGTGAAATGAGCCCAAGTTGACGGCTTAGGGAAGTGGCGAGCCAGGTCGATTCGACGGGTTCTGATGCCCGACGGCGGGGACCAGGTGCAAGGACGATTCCTGTCGCGACGGCATGGCAAAGGAAGTGCCGAACATGGTCCGTCGCGCGGAATCGTCGATCATCGCCCGGTAGAGTTTGACCGTCGCCCGCACGTCGTTGAGGGCGTCATGGGCATCTTCCGGCCGGAGCCGGATTCCGAAGTACTCGCAGAGCGTCCCGAGCTTGAAGTCGGTCGGCGGGGTGAGCGTCGTGTCCTCCTGGAAAAGCCAGACCGCCCGTTGGACCGTGCAGAGCATGCGAAAGTGGCCGGGGAAGAATAGGCCTAAGCGGTCGAACCAATTCCGCAAAAAGGCTCCGTCGAATGCGGCGTTGTGGGCGACGATCTGGGCGACGCGGTAGGGATTGCCTTCGGCAGACACCATGTCGACCGTGGCGTGTCGGGTGAGAAAAGCGGCCAACTCTTGAGCGACCTGGCGAGCCGGTCGGGCCTCACGCCGCCAGATCGCCGGGCTGTAATGGACCTTGCGAAGGGCAGCCGGATCGGCCCAATTCTTCGGAAACTGAACTTTTGCTTCAAAGTGCTCTAGTTCGGCGAGATTTCGGGCGACGGCGACGGCCGCAACTTGCATGACCGGCCGCCAAGGTTCGAGCCCAGTGGTTTCTAGATCGATGAAGACAAGTCTCTCGGGGATCATGCGGTCCCGTGCTTGAAAGGGTTTTCGACCCAGATTTAGCACGATAATGTGAATTCCACAATTTGCGACGGTAATTGCCAACCTGAAAGGCCGGGCAGAACAAAGGAGGCGACCGGTGCCAGTAAGGTGGCGTTCCCGGACGACGGTTTCGCCCCAGACAAGATCGTGCAGAACAAGGCGTCGGGCGGATCCTGTTCACGCAACATGTGGCGAAGCAGGGTTCCGTGCTGCTGTCGTGGCGGTGAGTGGCGGAGAGGACTTCAGGCTAGCTGGGGAAGTTCCGGCGACTTGCCGGCGGCGACTAACGGCTGTCGCCTACCGTAGCCGCGTGGCACTTGGTCGCGTTTTTTCTCCCTCATGCCCGGCAGAATGGGATTTCAAGGTGCATAACAGGCTCTAGGCGTCGCTAGCGAAAGTGCCGGTCACATCAAGAAAAGCGAGGATATCGCCGATAACTATTTTGCGGACTGAATCGTCCGCTAATTGACTCCGCCGTCACGAGCCACTTCAAAATGGGCGAGGGGCGCAAGCGTGGTCGGCTGGGTTGCGGAGGATTGGGATATGGCCATGCATGCCAAGCGACTCGGCACCCTTGCGCCGATGTGCTTGCTTTCGCTTATCTGCGTAACGGGCTGCACCGGGATTCGAGAGTACGTCCACAACGGTTTCAAGGTCGGCCCCAACTACAAGCGTCCTGCCGCGCCAGTCGCCGACGAGTGGATCGACTCCCGCAGCCCGCGCATTTCCAGCGAGCCAGGCGACTTTCGCGACTGGTGGACCGTCTTCAACGATCCGGTGCTCAACCGCCTGGTCCAGACAACATACCGACAAAACATCACGCTGCGCGAGGCCGGCTTTCGGGTCGCCGAAGCGCAGGCGCAACGTGGCATCGTCGTCGGAGACATTTTCCCCCAGATACAACAGGTCGTTGCAGATTACACGCGGACTCAGCGCAGCCAAGAAACCGCGCTGTTTCCAAAAATCCCTCCGGATTCGCCATTCGCTAACCTCGCCGCACCGCAATTCAGCAACTGGAGGATCGGCGGCAACCTCGTTTGGGAGTTGGATTTCTGGGGCCGCTACCGTCGCGCGATCGAGGCCGCCGACGCACGCCTGGACAGTTCCGTGGAAGGATTCGACGACGTGCTGGTCCTGCTGATCGGGGAAGTGGCGAGAACGTATGTGGAACTGCGAACAGCCGAGCAGTTACTGCAAGTGGCGCGAGACAACGCGAAACTACAAACCGAAAGTGCTCGAGTCGCTCAGGCTCGTCTCGATGCGAAAGCGGCCGACAGCGAACTGGACACGCCGCAAGCTAGGGCGAATCTCGGCAGCACCTTGGCGGCGGTGGAAGCCCTTGAGATTCAGCGCCGGCAGGCGCAGAACCGGCTGGCAGTGCTGATGGGGATGCCGCCACATGACCTCACAAACCTCTTAGACGGCCCTGCTGCCATCCCGACCGCCCCGGACAAGGTAGCCATAGGCGTTCCGGCCGAGCTAGTTTGGCGACGACCGGACGTGCGACGAGTGGAACGACTCGTTGCCGCACAAAGTGCGGAGATTGGCGTCGCGACATCCGAGTTGTACCCGCATATTTCGATCAACGGCATGATGGCTTGGGAGGCGGCCCAGTTCAAGGACGTCTTCAAGAGCAGCGCTTTCGGTGGCACCATCGGCCCATCATTGCGATGGAACGTGCTCAATTACGGGCGGTTGCTCAATAATATCCGTGCGGAAGATGCGCGGTTCCAGCAACTGGTGGCAACCTACCAACAGACAGTGCTGCGAGCCAACGAGGAAGCAGAAAACGCAATTGCTGCCTACTTGCACTACACGGACCAAATCACGGTGCTACAAGAGAGCGCGCGGCAAGCGCGCGAAGCCGAACGTGTGGCGCAGGTGAAATATCGAGAGGGCGAGATTGATTTCAACCGGCTCTTCACCGTTCAGCAGTTGCTTCTCAATCAGCAGGAGCGGCTCGCAAATGCACGCGGCAACGCCGCTCAAAGCCTTGTCGACCTCTATCGGGCATTGGGTGGCGGCTGGGAAATTCGACTCAATCCCTCGGCAGGCGGAGCGACCACGCACGAAATCCCCGCCGGCCCCCCGGCACCACCCGCTCCCCAATCGCTGCCAGCGCCGCGAGCGGCGCCCGACAAGTTGGAGGAACGGTAACAATGAAAACCGAATCGAGAATCACGCGCCGCCCGCCCATTGCGGCCAACCTTGGGTGGTTAGTGGTCCTAACTGTCTTGACGGGACCGGCACTGGTTTGTGCCGATGAAATATCCTGCGATACAATAGCTCCAACGCGCAGCGCGCCGTGCAGCGTTGGCACTGGTCCATTGTGCTGCCTCGACGATTACGTCCGCAAACCAACGCCCTGCGTCTCATCGGTTGCGGGTTGCTGTGCCGACACGTACTGCCCCAAGCCGTGTCCGGCTTTGCCGTGCCCTGCAAATTGCCGCTGCCCGGATGACTACTGTCCCAAGCCGCGCCCTTCGGTTTGCCGCCCGTCGGCCAACGCTTGGTACAAGTGCGTTCCGGCGGTGCCGTGCCCTTGGCTGCCGGGTGCGCCCCGCAATCCTGCAGCCAGGCCCCAGAGCCAAGCCTGCAGATAATATTGGGGACTCTCTCTTTAACTCCGGTTCGATCGGCCCGCGCCGGGCCGCTGGCGGTGGCTCGCTGTCAGTCGGCGAGAAGTTGGGCTTGACCTAAACTCGGGAGTCGCTAGAATTCGCGGACGGACTGGTCCGTTAACAAAATACGGTGCCTTTCGGGGGTCCTGTCCATGCCAGTCGCCTCAAAAAGTACCCGTTCGGTGGGGCGTCCGCCAGATGCCCAGCTTCCAGAACGCCGCCGTGCGGAGATCCTTAACGCCGCCACGGCGGTATTCTCGAAACACGGGTTCGCGGCGGCGGATGTCCAGGAAATTGCCGACAAGATGGGCGTCGGAAAAGGCACCGTTTACAGGTACTTCCCGAACAAAGAAGGTCTGTTTCTCGCAGCCGTCGATTATGGAATGCGGAACCTCAAGACGGCGGTCGATGCCGCGGCGGCGACGGCAAAACAACCGCTGGATCGAATCGCTGAAGGCGTTCGCGCGTATCTGACATTCTTCGACGAGCATCCCGAAATCGTTGAGTTGCTCGTCCATGAACGAGCCCATTTCCGCGACCGTACGACGCCAACCTATTTCGTTCACCGCGAGGCGAACATGGGTCCGTGGCAAGACTTGTTTCGCGAATTGATCCGAGCGGGAATCGTGCGCGAACTGCCGGTCGAACAGATTATCGAAGTCATTTCTGACCTGCTATACGGGACGATGTTCACCAATCATTTCGCCCGCACAAAGAAGTCGCCGGCGCGCCAATGCGCCGACGTACTGGACATTCTCTTTCGCGGGCTTCTGACCGAGACCAAGCGAGGTTCCCATGAATAATCCCAGCCCGACAAGTGCGGGTCTCAGCGTTTTCCTAGCTCCGCCGGTCTCGCTCGTTTTGGCGTCGGTCTTCGCGATTTGCGTGACTGGCTGTCATGGAAAGAAACCCGCATCGGGGAAGGTGAACTCCGACGCAGGAGCGACGGTGGCCGCTGCCGTGCCCGTTAGCACTGCGCCGGTGGAAGTACGCAAAGTGCAACGGCGCGTTTCCGTGGTCGGCACTCTGCATGGATTTGAGCGAATCACGATCACCCCCAAAGTCGAGGGGCGCGTTCAAGCCATACACTTCGATGTCGGAGACCGCGTGGTCCCGGGCACGTCACTGCTGGAACTCGATCCGACGGACTACCAATTGGCGGTCGAAGAGGCCAAGCGCTCATTAAACCAGGAGTTGTCGCGACTTGACCTGAAGCAGCCCCCTCCCGACAACTTCGATGTCGAACAGCTACCTTCGGTCGAAAGTGCCAGGCTGCTGCACAAGAACGCACTGCAGAAATTTGAGCGTCAAAAAACGCTTCTGGGGCAAAACGCTAGTTCTGGCCAGGTTTTTGAACAGGCGGAAACGGATCTGAAAGTCGCGGATGCGGCCTTGCGTCAGGCGCGAATCAACGCGCAAGCGACGCTGGCGGCTGTGAAGCACCGCGAATCACTGCTGAACCAGGCACTGCAGAAGCTCAGCGACACTCAAGTGAAATCGCCCACGCTAGGCAGTAATCTGCGATCTGCCGCCCTGCAGAATTTCGTTGTCTCCAAGCGCATGGCTTCAGTGGGCGAAATGGTAAGAGCCTCGTCGACGCCTGTGTTTGAACTGGTTTTGGACGATGTTCTCAAACTCCATGTTTTGGTTCCCGAACGGTACATGTCGCAGGTACAAATGGGGCTGGCCGTCGAGGTTCGCGTCGAGGCTTATCCGAACAAAGTGTTTCCCGGGAAGGTCGCTCGGATCAATCCGACCGTCGATCCGCAAAGCCGCTCCTTCGATGTGGAAGCGCACGTACTCAACCCTGACCACCGACTGAAGCACGGCGGATTTGCCAAGGCCGAGGTCATAGTCGGCACAGCAGACAAAGCGCTCACAGTACCGCTCGAAGCCGTGACGCGATTCGCGGGAGTTTCGAAGGTCTTCACCGTTCGCGGCGAGGTGGCAAATGAAGTCGAGATCGCCATCGGCACGCAGGGACCGGGCTGGGTCGAAGCGCTCGGAGGACTGCAAGCCGGTGATGTGGTCGTCACGAGCGGGCAATCGAAACTCGCGAATGGGGCCCGCGTCACCGTGCGAGAGAATATCACGAAGACCGCGCGAAGCAACTAGCGGCCCACGTGGATGGCAAGCCCCTTTCTGGTTCTGAGGTCAGGGTCATGAGCATTTGGGAAATCTGCATTCGCCGGCCCATCTTAACGCTCATGCTCGTCAGCGCGCCCGTCGTGCTTGGGCTGGCTGCTTACCCCCGTCTGGGCGTGGACCTATTCCCCAACGTCGATCTTCCGGTCGTCGTTGTCACCATGACGCTCAAGGGTGCGAGCGTCGAGGAGATGGAGACTTCGATCACCAAAGAGGTCGAAGAGGTCGTCAACACGATCTCCGGCATCGACGAATTGCGATCAACGACAAAAGAAGGCTTCTCGCAGGTGGTGATCCAGTTCCACCTTTATAAGGACGGCGACACGGCANNCCCAGTGGCAACCATCGCCGTATCGGGCGGGCGTAACTTTCGCGAGGTAACCGAAATCGCCCGGAAGTCGATCAAGGAGGACCTCGAAACAGTTCAAGGGGTGGGCGCGGTGACGTTGGTCGGTGGCCAGCGGCGAGCGGTCAACGTCTATGTCGATACCGACAAGCTGGTCGCCTACATGCTGTCCGCAGAAGATGTGCGGCAAGCGCTGATCCGGCAAAACCTGGAACTCCCGGGCGGGCGAGTTGACCAAGGGAAGCAAGAGCTAGTGCTGCGGACGATGGGACGACTGGAGAAATCGTCCGATTTCCTCGACCTCATTGTCGCGAACCGCAAAGATCAACCCATTCGAATTCGCGACATTGGTCGCGTGGAAGACGGGGTGGAAGAGCCGCGCGGCCTGAGTCGGTTGGACGGCGAAAACGCGGTGAGCCTCATCGTTCAGAAACAGTCCGGAACGAACACGGTCGAAGTCGTCCATGCCGTCAAAGAACGGCTCAGCAAAATCACGCCGTTTCTGCCGTCCGACATCAAGACGGTGATTATTCGCGATCAGTCGCGATTCATNNTTTGCCTTCATGTCTTACATGGGCTTCTCACTGAACAACATCACGATGCTGGGTTTGATTCTGGCCATCGGCATCGTGATCGACGATGCGGTGGTCGTGCATGAAAACATCTTCCGACACATGGAAGAGTTTGGCCGCTCGGCAATGGAGGCGGCGCGCACCGCGACAACGGAAATTGCATCCGCCGTCATCGCGACGACCGTCTCGCTGCTGGTGATTTTCATTCCGGTCGCGTTCATGCAGGGACGGATCGGCCGGTTTTTCAGCTCGTTCGGATTCACCGTAGGTTTCGCGATTCTCATGAGCATGATCGTGTCGTTCACGATGACGCCGATGCTTTGCTCTCGTTTTCTCAAGTTGGAGACGGGGCACAAGACCAGCAAGTCGGGCTTTTTTTCAAGGTTGCTGGATGGCTCCTACCTTTGGATTCTTCGGCTGTCGCTGCGGCAGCGATGGGCCATCGTGCTTCTGGCGATAGGCACTCTCGTCTCAACGCCCGTCGTGTTCGGCTGGATCGGCAAGGATTTCGTGCCCAAGGACGATCAGGGTGATTTTGAAGTCGTGATGACCCTGCCGGAAGGATACACGCTCGACCGAGGCAACAAACTCCTCATCGAGATCGAAGAGCGGCTCAAGCGATTGCGCGGTGTCACGCACGTCTTCACGATTATCGGCGACACGACCGGCCGCGTCGCGAAGGGACAAGGCGATGTCACAGAAGCCCGCGTCTATTGCCGGCTCGTCGATCTAGGCGAACGCGATTATTCGCAGTTTGACGTGATGCTGGATGCCCGCAAAGTCATGAGCGAGTACGTTGACCTGCGAGTGGCCGTCCAGGAAGTGGCGGCTTTCCAGGCAACAGGATTCCGGCAGGTCGATGTGGATTTGAATCTGGTCGGGCCGGATCTGAATGAACTGCAGAAATACGCCGACAAGATAGTGGCTTGGATGGCGACGCGCGGTTACTACGTGGACGTTGACACCAGCCTTTCATTGAGCAAGCCCGAACTGCGCGTCCGCATCGACCGAGAAAGGGCATCCGACTTAGGCGCATCGGTGCAAACCGTCGCGTCTACATTGGGCATCCTCGTCGGCGGTGAACCGGTTAGCAAGTACAAGGAAGGTGACGAGCAATACGATGTTTGGCTACGGGCCGAACAGTCATTCCGCGACAATCCGGCGGCCGTCGATGCACTGACAATCCCGACAACGAAAGCGGGACTGGTTCGGCTATCGAATGTCGCGAGGCTGGAACCTGCGCTTGGACCGACGGCCATTAATCGCTACGGCAGACAGCGGCAGATTGTCGTTCTGGCCAATCTCAAAGGAATCGCCCTGGGTGAAGCGATCAAAGATATTGGTGACTATGTGCGGACGCTTGAAATGCCGCCCGGTTACCGACACGAATTCATCGGCCGGGCGAAGCTGCTGTCCGAGTCCAACGCGAACTTTGTGATTGCCTTCCTCCTGAGCTTCTTGTTCATGTACATGGTTCTGGCGGCACAGTTCGAGAGTCTGGTCCATCCCATCACGATTCTGCTGGCGTTGCCCCTGACGCTGCCGTTCGCCTTCCTGTCGTTGTTCTTACTGCGGACCAACTTCGACATTTACGCAGTCTTTGGCCTGTTCATGCTGTTCGGCATTGTGAAAAAGAACGGCATTCTGCAGATCGACTACACCAACGTCCTGCGTTCGCGTGGCATGGAACTCAACGCGGCAATTCTCGAAGCGAATAAGACTCGCTTGCGGCCGATCCTCATGACGACCTTAATGCTCATTGCCGCGATGGTCCCCATCGCGCTTGGGCAGGGACCTGGCGCTGGTGCGCGCGCGAGCATGGCGAAAGTCATCATCGGCGGCCAGGGGCTTTCCTTGCTCTTGACGCTTCTCGTGACGCCCGTGGCCTATTCGCTTTGGGAAGATTTTTCTCGATACTGGTCACGCTTCTGGTCCTGGGTCGGCCGTCTGTGGCCGACCCGAGCAGCGCATGGGGCCATTTTGCCCCGCCAGAATGGCCAGAAACTGGAGGGGGCCGGGGCCGTCTTATCGGCCACGGCTCCCCCCGCCGGAAACTAGGAACCCCGAATTAGGGCGTATGCCCTGCACGGCTTTGGAAACGACAAGTCGATTCAATGACTTTGAATTGGAAGGCGTGGTCGTGGCGACTCAGCGGCGAGGCAGTTGCTGCCGAGGAATCCGCGCGTGTGGCTTGGTTGGCCGGGCGTCGGTTGGACAGGCGGGCGGAATTCGCGATCGACAACGGTCGCATTGAGGAAGTCGAAATCGAGGTTGCGGCAAAGCAGGGTTTTGCGGCTTGATTTCCATCCTGGCCCAAAGTGCAAGTGGCGATGGTTGGGGTCGTGATGACGGTGCCTCTCTGCCGCTCAACGCGATTCAGAACGAAAAACGCCGCAGGCAAAACGTGTTGCCACGAATTGACACCAAGTGTTGATCTTTTTCCGAGTCCTGCGGTATTGATACCTCAGCAGTCGGGAATCGGATGCTCGACTGCGGCTGTCGTTTTCGTCAAACGCGCTGCTCCGGAGCCGCGGTCAATCCCGCGGACGAGGGGTGGCGGCAGGACGCCACGCAGGCCAGCGGCCACACCCGGTAAACCCCGCCTCACCAGCGGGAGCTAAGGGGATGAACTCACCATTCATCAAGTGGCCGGCCCGTAGAGCCGGATGCACGGAGACGTGCTCGTCCGGTTCGACGGAGGCTTGTCGGTGCAATGCCAGCCCGGAACCTGTCAAGCTGCCGTTGTCAGGCAGAAGGCAGTCATCCGGTTTGGAACAATCCCGACATTCTATCCGATGTGTTTTCCCCAGAGTGGGGGCGACGCGGACATGCCCCGACGCCGAAAGGCGCTCGGGGTCGTCATTTTCCAAAGCGGGTGCGGCGGCCGTCGGCCGCCTAATCCCGTCCGTGGGGGTCCGGAGTCACCGACTCCGTTCAACCCGGCTGGCGTGGGGAGCTTCGCGCCTGGCGACAGGCCGAACCGGAATCACCATTCCGGCGACCGGACGCAAACCGTCCGGCGGTGAATAGCTCAACCACGAAAGGCCCGCGAGGGCTTGCCAGTGAGTGCCGTGTGGAGACGGTGCCGAACCGCGAACGACTGACGCCGATGGGTAAGGGGACGCTTCTACATTCGGTCCCCCGAAATCACCGTGCCTTGATGCTCGGCATCGACGCACCGTGCAAACGGCCCCGGCCTGGGAAGGCTGGACGCAGCGGCGGCGGTCCCGAGGGATCACACCCTCTAGCGACGTGACCCACAGCACGAAGGAGATGGCTAACGCGGGAAGGACTGCGGGCGCCGGGCTGGTCCCCGGTGCCTCACCTGGTCGGTGAGGTGTTTGAAACCCCGCAGTCTGGGAGAGTGGCCTGAGTAGGAGCCGGCCGGGAGGTCGGACGAAGTGCTTGCAAGGCAGTGAGCATTTCGCTGGTGTGCCAACGGGTGGTGCCGGGCACGCAACCACGACGAAAGGGCTGACGGGCAATATGGATTGGCCACGATTGGCGTGTCGAGCCGCGAGACTGAGTCTCGTCGTTCGACCCCTGGGAAGGCGCAAGCGGTCACGCGACAACTCTCCGGGAGGAGAGCTGTCCCGTGGCGGCGAACCGGCGGCGTACGCTCGGCGTGTATCTTCACGCCGAACCGTACGCCTGAGGTTAATGCCTTCGGCGGGGAGTATGGATTGGGGACTAGGTACTTCAAGAATGTAGTTCGCACGAGCAGAGCGGTCACGGCCGGGCACGCGAACCGTCGCAGGACGCGGCGGTTCGACCGTGACGCAGTGATCGGAAGTCCGGCCGAACGGTCGTTTCGAGAAAGGAGGATTCCGGCTTTTCGGGGTGTGTGCCGATGAACAACACCCCATTTTCTTTCGTTGAGCGAGAATGCGTATGAGCTACCGGGCCGAAGCAACGTCAGTGGAGGGATTCGTCCAGCAAATCGCCTGCTGCTATCTGCGGCACGGCTACTGGTTCTACGTGACCGGCGCCATTCCGCCGGACAAAGATCCGCGATCGGTCGACGCGAAGCTGATTCGCAAATACGACATCGCCGTCTCGGAATCGACGCGCCGCCGGCGAAAGCAAGCGGGCTCGGCCAACCTCCAGTACATTCGTCATGATCGGTTCTTCGCCATTTTGGCGACGAAGGGAACCCATCCGTTTTTCGAAGAAGAGCAGTCGCGGATTCGTGACATTCGCGTGCAACCGCTTCGCTACGGCGGCTACACGATCAGTTACAAGCGTGGCGGTCGAACTCGGACCGGCGAAGTCGATACGCGCTGGCATGCCCACGTTTCGATCGATCGCGAAGAGTACCTGAGTATTCGGGCGGATTTTCTCGAACTGGCGACAAAGCGGCGGGCCGATTCACTAGCTCTCGCGTTTTATGAATTGCCATTCGAACGTTACGCGCCGATTCGCCGGCAACTCTTGTTGCTGCTCCGACGCGTCAATGAAGTTCGGAAACAGGCGGGCTTTGCACCGGTCAGCAAAGACGTACTCTGTCTGCGCCGTCGCATCGTCCGGCCGTTCGCTTCCGACGACCGTGGCCTCGTCGGAGAGGCGGCATGAATCCGGCGGTCTTTCTTTTGGCGGGTGCCTTCCTGGTTGCCTTTCCGAAAGTGCTGCAACTCATCATCGCGACCTGGCTCCTTCGATTGACGCTGAAGTTCGTCATGCGTTGACCGCCTCGGCCGTTCGCGACACTCGGTTCTCATTCAACAATTTCTCCGATGGAATCATTGAATTCCAATCATCCTTGCCGTCATCTCGGTCGCCGTCGTGCGGGGGTTCACAAGACGGGGGTCCCCGCACGACGGCGACCGGGATGACGGGGATGGCCGTCGCGCTCGCCCGATAAACACTTGCCTGAATCGAGGGAGCCTGAGTCGGGGGTGAGCGGAATGGTCGAACGAAACAGACGGCCCATCGTCACCGCATCGCGCGGAGATGAGCCTCACGAACGACGGTTGATCTTGGAGAGGTGGGCGACGCTACTTTCGGGAAAAACCTCTCCAAGAATCGGCCGCACAGTCAGGTCGCGAGAGCGTGCATCGCTTCGGCGCCGACCGTGAGGTGAGCCGAGAGCCGCATGGTCTGCACCGCGTAGGAGTGCGGATTGGCCTGCGCCCGCTCGGCCAGCGCCGTGGTGAACGCATTGAACAGACTCCAGAGCGTACGCGGCTGGAAGTCCTCGTAGCTCGGTTCACGCCACTCGCGAATCACGTTCGGCAGCACCGGCGTTGACACGATGCCTTTTTCGAACGCCCGCAGGATGAGGCTGTCGGCCGTTTCGTTCGGCACCTGCGTCGCCTGCATCAGTCCGACGCGGGCCGCTTCGTCGGCCTTGAACTGGTCCAGCCGAACGACCGCCTCGCCGATGGCGGCGGCGAAGCGCATCTCGCCGTAGCGAGTGTGCTTCTTCCGCACCAACAGTTCGGAGCGGAACGCCAGGTTGTCGCAGCAAAACACCCGCGAGCCGGCGCAGAAGCCGATCGGGAAGCTCTTGTCGATGGAGTTGCGGACGCCGACGGCGAGTGTCACGCCGGGCACCAGTGGCATCGTCAGATCCATGACACCGAAGAACCGGGCATTGTCGGCGGACAAGCCGAGTTGTTGCCGCTCGATGGCGTAGCCGGCATCGGTCAGCGTTTCCTGGACTTTCGTGAGGACTTTGCCGTGGGACAATGGGAACCATCGTCCTTCGGGCGGCGGCGCCGCAATCGAATTCAATTCGTCCACCTCGACGACTCGACCGCCACGATGCAAACACAACGACGTAGACATGGCCTGACCTCCTATTAGGTCGATGGGCCAAGAGGCGGGCTAGAGAACCTCTCTCAAGCGTCGTCCACCTCTTTGGGCTGCAAAGAGGCAACGTCCAATCGTCTACTCACGCGGCATCGGTCAAAGAAGAGGCCCCAGTGGTGCGGTGGGGCGTATGGACGTGGGTGGCCGTAGCGGTCACTCGTCGCCGTTGTTGTTGCTGTAGAGCCAATCGTGAACTCGGTCCGCGACTTTGATGAGCAGTGGCAGGTCGTTCTTGCCGAACGAGTCCGACCGCGCCCACTGACCGGCCTGGTCCTTGTAGATCCGCGAAAAGGTCACGTTGAACCAGACCTTGCCGCTGCCGTCGGAGTGTTCCCAGACGGCGGCACAGATCCGGCCGATCCGCTCTTCATGCACGGGACGGTTGTTGCCGTTGCCCGCCGGAGCGTCGCCGCTGCCGTTCTTCGACGGCGCGGTTCGGGTTTTCGTTTGCGTAGCCATGAGACACCTCGCTTTCGAGTAATGGGAATGTCGATCGATCCACAAACGAATAGAAACGCGAGAAACCTGAGCTGCACCACAGGGCCTCACGGAATGGTCCGATGCCGAATCATTCCGCGAGGACCGGCGATTCACAGTGTGTTGTGCCGGCGATTCGGGCTCGTGTGACAATTGCGAACCGATCGGCTGTCCGTGCCGCCCTAAGCCGCCGTATTCGTTGACCCGCCCCTGCGCCCTTCGTCATGATGGCGAGCCTCGCACGCGTCGGTCGCCCCGCAACGGCGGGCCGTGACTTTTTTCCCCTGAGCGACGTTCGTCGCTCATTCCTCGCGGTCGCTGCGCTGCAAAAAAGTCCCGTCCCGCCGTCCTGCACTGCGTTTCGGCCTGCGGTGCGGGGCGACCTCATCCGCGTGCGTCATCGGTCGCCATCGGAAGGCCGCACTGGGGCGGTCCCGCAACACGAAGGCACTTATGACGAACACCGACACCCGATCCGACATTCACGCTGAGATCACCGACCGCATCATCGCCGCCATCGAATCCGGCGCCGGTGACTTCACGATGCCCTGGCATCGCGACGCGGCTCGGACCATCCCCAAGAACATCGCCAGCGGAAACAGCTATCGCGGCGTCAACATCTTGGCGCTCTGGATCGCGCAGACGACGCGTGACTATCAGTCGAATCTCTGGGGAACCTATCGTCAGTGGCAGGATCAGGGTGCTCAAGTGCGTCGCGGCGAGAAAGCCACTCCCGTCGTCTTCTACAAGGACGTTCGGCGTGAAGAAACGTCCGCAACGGGCGAGATCGAAATGAAGCGATTACTCGTCGCCAAGGCCAGCTACGCCTTCAACGCCGATCAGGTCGATGGTTATACCGCGTTGCCGAATCCCGCCTTGATCGATTCCACCGAGCTTCTCCAATCGGTGGAACAATTCGTCCGGTCTACGCAGGCGAACATCGAGCATGGCGGTGACCGAGCGCTTTATCGGCTGGACACCGATACGATCCACCTCCCGCCACGGGAGCGGTTCTTTGCGACCGCGACCAGCAGCGCGACCGACGCGTACTACTCGACGTTGTTGCACGAACTGACCCACTGGACCGGTGCAGCGTGTCGACTCAATCGCGATCTCGCGAATCGGTTTGGTTCGGAAGCGTATGCGATGGAAGAACTCGTCGCGGAACTCGGTGCGGCATTTCTCTGTGCCGACCTCGGCATTAGTGTCCAACCACGGCCGGATCACGCCGCCTATGTCAGCAACTGGCTCGCCGTTTTGAAATCGGACAAGCGAGCAGTCTTCACCGCGGCTTCGCAGTCCAGTCGAGCCGCAGACTTCCTCCGCCAATTCCAAGTCTCCGAAGAAGCGGTCGTGTAGTTCACCTCCGTTGGTGAGTCCACGCTACTCAGGCGATTCGTTCGGCCGGTGGCCCGCAATCCCGCTCCGCGGGAATTGCGGCGGAGTTTCTCCAACCCCGCTCCACGCAACGCTTGCTTATTCCGCTCCGCGGAACACGCCGCGTGGCTCCGCCAATTGTGGTCCGCCATCAGTCCGTTCGCCTCTGGTCGCGACGCGGCAACGGGACGCCAGGCCCGCACCCGACTCCACCCCGCCTGCCTGTCATCCCGTTGCAAGCGCTCTGCTCCCGCCGGCGAACGGACCGACGGCGGTCGGGAGTTTTTGTTTCCGGCCTGGGGGCGGACCGTGAACCAGTTCACAAATGGTCCGCCCCCATACCGGAAACATGGTGGGGGCGGGGAATTAATCGAGTCGTCGCAGCAATGAGGCGACTCACGTCGAAAGGAGGAACATGAAGAACACTGTCGGAAATGTCGAGTTTGTAGTCGTTGCGGACAAGCTATTCGAGCTTGGCCGAACGGTGACCACACCGGGCGCGCTCACCAGTTTGGAAATGGCGGACATCACGTGCGGGCTGATGCGTCATTCGCGGGGCGACTGGGGCGAAGTGTGCCGGGAAGACTGGGAAGAGAATGAAGTCGCGCTTGCGGAAGGTCTTCGACTGTTATCGGTCTATCGGTCATCCAGCGGAAAAAGGTTCTGGATTATCACTGAGGCCGACCGCAGCGTGACAACTGTTCTGCTCCCGGAGGAATACTGATGAGAGTCCCTTGGAGTGTCTGGCGGTCAGAACGGAGGCATTGGCGGGTGAGTCCTCAACACTGGCGTTCCTGCCGCCCATATCCCGGCGGGTTTGGCTGTCGAACGAAATCAGGGCGGAAGCGCTCGGCATTCTACCATGTCCTTACCGTGGTCATCGTCATCAGCATCGCGATTATCATTCATTTCTTATAGGAGGACCATGACTGCATTTTGTCCAACATCATCACCTCACAATCCGGCTCGTACTCGAAGAAGTTGTGGCTGTTCGTCTGTGGGCGGCTCGCCCTGCCATTCCGTTTGTTTACCCCCGGCCCCGAAAACGGCGAGTCGTGTGCCGTGGCTGACCAGCATCCATGGTACGCCCGGGCGCGGGAACTACGGCGAGAGCGCCTATCGGGGCAACTGTTCCGGCCTGCTCATCAAAGACCTCTTGAACTACTATCAGCCCGGACGAGTGCTCGACCCGATGAGCGGTGGAGACACGTGCGGCGACGTATGCCGGGAAATGAACATCGACTATTCCAGTGGAGATATTCGGCTTGGATTCGATGCCACTGACCCCGATTTTTATCGGAAGCTGGGCCGATTCGAGTTCGTGTGGCTACATCCTCCTTATTGGCGAATGATTCGCTGGGGCGATGACCCGCGTTGCTTGGCCAACGCGCCGACCTTGAAGGATTTCCAAGCTCGGCTCCGCGCAGTGATTAGGAATTGCGTTTCCGTACTCGCGCCGAATGGAGTCATCGCCATTCTCATGGGCGACTACATCGACGGCGGTCGATATCTGGCGTTGCCTTTCCGAACGATGAACATCGCCGCCGCGGAGGAATTGGAATTGGCGGCGCCGGAAATTGTGCGCTTCAGTCACGGGGCCACGTCATCACGGAAAACGTATCAAACGAGTTTTATTCCCCGGCTGCACGATGTTTGCCTCGTGCTGCGGCGGAGTTCTTCAGGAAGAATGGAAAGGGCGGACGCTGGTCGGCAGCGTGGGGGCGGCGAGCGGGGTCGAGGCCGAACACAAAGCGGCTGGATGCACCAATCCAGCTAGTGAATCAACCAAACATCAAGGAACAACCACCATGACATACAGCAACGGAATTGACCATTCGGAGGGACCAGCACAGCGACCCGACGAGACGGAGGACCTACCGCATTGGGACGCTCCTAAAAACAGACCCGCCGCCGTCATCCGCTCCGGCAAGATAGATACTCGCATTTGGGCCAATCCCACCAACTGGGGAGGCGTGACGTTCCGGGTAGACCAGGTTCGCGGACGGCGGTCTCGCTCCTTCGAGGCGGAGGATTTGGCCGACGCCTGGCGGGGCCTATACCGAGCACAAAAGTGGATTCGGAAAATGGAAAAACAGATGACGCCGCGGCGGTTCTTCTGGAATCCGTTTTGAAAGTGACAAACAAGCCTGTCCGGGTCTGTCCCGGCAGGCATTATCGATTGACCCATGGAAAATAAAAACCAAATCGAGCACCTCTTTCGGAAATTGTCGGTGGATTATCCCAACCGGTCGAATGACGAAATGCTGATCGACGTTTTGACGGACTTGATGCACGTTGCGAATTATTACCGGGTGAATTTCGCATACGCGTTGCGATTGGCGAATAGCCATTTCGCAGTGGAAACGAGCGGTCAGCAATTCTAAGTGAGAGTCGAAAAATCGCAGCCGTAATGCCGGACCGTCCGGCATTCGGCGGCAAAGCGCATCGTCGCAATTCCCGACCGCTGCGCGGTCAGGAGATCGCTCCGATCCCGCCTCCGAATTCCCAACTGCACAGCAGTCGGGATATTTTCCCCCAAGCCCAGTAAATCCCGCTCACGGTCTGCCCTGAACGGGCAGCCCTCCGCTGGGGGCTTACGCGGCTGAACGCCGCGGGACCGCTCCGGTCCCGCCTGGGGGCGGGAGCCTTCGCTCGCCTGCGAAAATCCCTGGGGGGATTTTCTCCGGGGGACCGCTTGGCCGCGGTCCCCCCACGGTTTGCGGTGGCAAACCGTGGGTCCCCCGGCCGCTCCGCTGACGCTCCGCGGCCCCTTTAAGGGTGGAAAATGCTTGGAACCCCTCGCTAGTCGTAAGTCCCATGCAGGACCAAGACTTGTCGGCAGTCCGTGGCGTGCGGTTGTTGCGCCGAACCGAATTTCTCGGAGTTTTTGAGACGATTAGCGTCGAGTTTCGGGGGATTTGTTTTCGAATTTGAGGATTTCGATCGCGTAATGCAATGCCGTGAGGATTTCCGCGTGCCTTCGCGATGACCTTCCCGGCTACGAGTGAAAATTGCTCGGTCTGGAGCAGCGAACGAAAGGTTGCCTCGGCAACCTGCTGCTCCGATTTGCTTCAGAACGCTACCGCGTCATGCACCAAATCGTCCCCGCAACGCCGACGATGACGCCGATGATGAAGGCCAAAACGACTCGAACACGCCGGGCGAGCAATGATTTTCGGATCATTCGCTCCGTCGCGTCGGTCAGTTGCGCCTCGTCGAACGCCTCTAGTCTCGGCAGGTCGTCACCGAACGCGTCGGGCGTCGACGAATTACTCAGAACCATTTCCGTTCCTCCCTTGTGAAAAACCGTTTTCTTTCGTCCGCTGTGCGGAGGTTATGCGGGCCGTCGGCCCGGCAGTGTCATTTGCTTCGGACGGCTTCTCGAATTGACCGATGGGGGGATCGGGGAGCCGTTCAGTATCGCAAGACGTAGGCCGGCGACCGGCTCAGGCGGTCGCGATTCCGGATATAGGTGAGGGTCGTTCGCGGATCGGAATGCCCGGCGAAATCCTGGAGATCGACGATGTCGGCTCCCCGCTCGCGGGCCGTCGTGAGGGCCGTGACCCGAAATGAATGGACGGTCACGTTCGAATCGAGTTCGAGTTTCTTCACGTAGCGAGCGACCAGGTATTGCACGCTCCGGCGCGTGATCGGCCGATCGAGAAACCCGTCGATGCCTTGGCCGCGGGCGGTCGCTGTCGGACGAAAGAGCGGAACCGCGTCAGCCCCGCGGAGACCGGCGACATCGATCCACGTTTCGATACGCTCGACCGCTTCCGCGTGCAGTGGCACTCGACGTTCCTTGCCTCCCTTGCCCCGAATTTCCAGCACGCGGTGGCCGCTCGTCTGCTTGAAATCCGAGATCCGAATCCGGCAAAGCTCACCGACCCGACAGCCGGTATAAGCCAGCACTGCGAAGATCGCTCGGTCACGGATTCCTTCCGGCGTGACCCCGCTGGGTGCATCCAAGAGTCGGCGGCAGTCGTGCGGGGTGAGCCCGACGGTGCGGCCGTCTTTGGGGATCGGCGGCGATGACACGTAGGCCGGGTCCGCCGGATTGGCGCCGGTGTATCCGTAACTGCGAAGGTAAGAGAACAAAGATCGGAGGACGGAGAGCTTCCGCCCAATGGCCGCGTTCGAGTAACCGGCGGTGAGCAAATAATCGCGCCACGCGGCGACTTGCACGGGCCGAACCGTCGTCAGCCAAATCCACGAACCGGCCGGGACGCCGTGAAAGCGAAAAAAGAACGCCAGGTCTCGGGCATAGCCACGACGCGTTTCGGCCGACGGGGAGCGCATCAACCAGGCCTCGGCCGCTTCGGCGAGCTGGCGGTTGTGGTCCAAGCTCGGCCGAACCAGCCGCCGATCTGCTCTGTCTTCCCTCGGGATATGCTCAGGGATTAGATCAGAAATGGGACCGGTGGAACCCGTTGATTCCACTCGGGAATTGGCGTTTGATCCGTCCTCGTTCATTTCGCGCAAAGTGACTTTCGCGAAGTATAAAACGCTCGACCTGCGGCCGTCAAGCAGCTAATTCCCGCGCATTGTGGTCAGCAATACCGCCTGCGACTTGGAAGCGTCACTCGATATGAGTGAGAAGCACTTGATGAAGACGAACCATCGCCAACGTATCCTGAGCGCAGTAGGCTCGAAGGTCGTCCATGAGCGCGGTCTCTTCCTCTGGCGAACTACATCGACCGTTTGCAAGGCGTGAGAACGCCGCGATCGCAGAATCGCCGTCTGCGATTCGCAGAGCAGAGTAGTCCATGTCGGGAACGAAGACAGGCAGAGTAACCTTGATTGAAGTCCTTCCACCGAATTGCGGGTGGCAGACTGCACTTGAAAATGCTTTTTCGAGATCGAAGAGGCGACCGACCAAGTCAGTCATGGCGCCATCTAGGTCTGGGCACGATTGAGCTAAGGCAGACAGGATTCGTTTTTCATACCCGGAGTAGACCACGATTGTCTTGAGTCCAGCCGTGTCAGCGATGAGTTGTTCGGCCAGATTACGGCGACAATCCTTCGTTGGTTCAGCAAGAAAATGGCGATGGTCGACAACTGCGCCAGCATGATTGCATACGTGGAGTGAGTATTGTGTTGCGACAGCCTCATGCGGTGCAACGTTGGCCCAGAGCGGAATAGCAGTCGCAAACGTCTCAAAGTCAAGGTATCCTACAGGCCAATCAACCTTGCTGAGAAGCTCGGACAGCTCTTCGGCGTTGATCACTGGCTGCTTGGATTGAATGCAGCGGCAGACTTTGCGTTGATTGTCCGATAGTGCAAAGCCGTCCGGAATCGCGACCACTGAATGGATGCCCATGGCTGCGAGTTTTGAAAACTTCGCTTCGCCAAGTCGAGGGATTTGAAAAATGGGGTCAGTCAAACCTTTGCCGAGACAATCCGAATCGAAATAACCGCATTCCCGACAAGCATAAATGAACTGAGGCTCAGGACGATTTGCTGAAAAGACAGACGTGCGGATCGAATCCCATTCACGATCGAATTCCTTTGCACGAGCTATTACGGCATCAGTGTGAGTTGTTCTTCGGAAAAGCGCATCATTTGGCATTCCGAGACGCCAGTCGCGGGATAGGCGCATTAACTCGACACTTTCGATGCCAACTCCGGCGCGAGTTAGGACCATGGCGGTGTACGCCATGTCATCGATGTGTTCGGGCTTCACTTTGCCGTCGTCGAAAAGGCTTGATTTAACCTCGACGAGATTCGCCTTTTCGCCACGTTGCTGAAGAATGTCAGCGCGAGCAACATATCCATCGACTTCAAAGGATGGCTCAAAGAGCGTTTTCGACTTCCCAAAAAGATTGGTTACGTCGGACACGGACCCAGGGAATTGCCCGTCGGGAAAACAATCGCGTGCGAGCTTGCCGATCACTTTGCCTTCCTCAAGTCGGCATTGGTCGCCGGCGCCAGGCGTCAACGGAGACGTTCGCGAATACCAGGCAAGTGTCGGACAGACGAGTGCGTTCAGGAATATGGACTTCGTGATGTTGGGCTTGGGGGCGTTCATAGGTGAGCCGAGATTGCGTGAAAATCCGAATGGCGGCGGCCACGGAAAAGCACGGCATTAATTGCGAGCCAGTCGAATTTTGCGAGAAGCTTAGCTCGAACGAACTGTGGAATCGAGGAAAAACGGGCAGTCCAGAAATGACTGGTCGCGGAGTATTCCGAAAATAACGATTGTGTCGACGGCTAGTCGGGCAAAAAGTGGCTGGCTGGCAGATTTGGCAAAGCCAGATTCGAAGTGCGGTTGGTCTGGAACGGCTGAGTCAGCTAAAGTTGCGAGAGCGACGAGCGCCTGCGTCTCCAACGAGACGACTTTTCGCCGTGCTTTCCGGAATGAACTCGCATACTGTCTCTAGGGCATGGCTCACTCGGCTGACTCGATTAAGACAATGAAGCTAATCAAGAACAGCGGTACTGACCGCGTGCTGGATGTCCTCGGATCTGTCCTGGTGCCCGGTGCGGTGCTGGAGGTCGCCACGCCGGAACTGTCGCTCTTTGCATTCGCGGAACTTCGCGACAAAGTCGCGGACCGCGTATCGGCGCGATTCATCGTGCCAGATCCCGAAAAGTCGGATCTCTTGTGGCTCGGCGGGACTGCCGATCGAGGCTCGCGGAATAAGCTACAGGCGCGATGGCTAGCTCGCCTGTTTCATCACTGGTTAGCGAACAACTGCGAGGCGCAACCGGCATCGGCTCCGCTGCCGCAAGCACTTTTCGTCGTTCGTCCACCCGGAAAAACTCCGGTCGTCTTGTCCGGCAACTGTCCATTTTCGACTGCAGGACTTGGGCTGACGCCGGGCAATCTGTTCGGCATGATCCAAGCGACCGAGAGTGCCGAAGAAGCGGAGATGCTCTCTGGCTGGTTTTCGCAACTGTGGGCAGCGACTGCTAACGCATCGTCAGTTCGTCCTGGCCTATTGGCACAGTTGTCGACATTGATCGATCATCGTTCTTGCGAGACAGCCTATCTTGTAAGCCTCGCGAATTTGTTCGCACGACAGAGCGAAGAACTCGACGAAGACCGCATCGTTAAGTCGGCGACCGGCATCAAGAATACACTCGTCTGGCGGAAGCTGTTCCGCTTCCAACGCGACGGCGTCGTCGGTGCGATCGACAAGCTGGAACGCTTTGGCGGTTGCATTCTCGCCGATTCGGTGGGGTTAGGAAAAACCTTCGAGGCGCTCGCCGTCATCAAGTACTACGAACTGCGGAATGACCGCGTGCTCGTTCTCGCACCGAAGCGGTTGCGCGACAACTGGACGCTCTACAAGGCGAACGACCGCCGCAACGTGTTGGCCGGCGACCGGCTCAACTACGACGTGCTCAACCATACCGACCTGTCCCGCGATTCGGGACTGTCGGGCGACATCGACCTGACCCACATCAATTGGGGCAACTACGACCTTATCGTCATCGACGAGTCGCACAACTTCCGCAACAAGAAGACGCCGCGGGCCGGCGGGGAAACCCGCTACGACCGGCTCATGCGCCGGATCATTCAGGAAGGCGTCCGGACGCGCGTGCTCATGCTCTCCGCAACGCCCGTCAATAACCGGCTGGCCGATCTCAAGAACCAGATCGCGTTTGCCACCGAGGGTCGCGACGACGCGCTCGCCGAACAGGGCATCAACAACATCAGCAACACGGTGCGATTGGCCCAACGACAGTTCAACCGCTGGCTGCAATTGCCGGACGACGAACGCCGGCCGGCCCGGCTTATCGACATGCTCGGCTTCGATTACTTCCACCTGCTCGATTTGCTGACCATCGCCCGTTCGCGGAAGCACATTGAGAAGTATTACGGCACCGCCGAGACCGGGAAGTTCCCCGAGCGGTTAAAGCCCATCAACATCTATTCGGACGTGGACATCGCCCACGAATTCCGGCCCATTGCCGAAATCAACGATGAAATCCGTCGCCTCAATTTGGGAGCCTACGCTCCGTTGCGGTATGTGTTGCCCAACAAGCAAGCTGCTTATGACGCCAAGTATTCGCAACAGGTCCGCGGCGGCACCGGCCTCTTCCGCCAGATTGACCGCGAAGAGAGCCTTATCCACTTGTTGCGAGTCAACGTGCTCAAGCGCATGGAAAGCGCCGTGCCGTCGTTCACTCTGACCGTCGAGCGACAACTCAAGGACGTGGAGGCGATGCTCGCCCGCATCGACTCGCACGCCGACAGCATCGAAGAAATCGACATTCAGACTTTGGACGTAGACGATCCGACGTTGGAGCCGCTCCTGGTCGGCGAAAAAGTCAAAGTGCTGTTGCAGGACGTGGACCGGATCCGCTGGCGGCAGGATCTCATCGAGGACCGCGACCGGTTAACGCTGCTCGTGCGGGCGGCAAATCAGGTCAACGCCGGCCGCGACGCCAAGCTCCGCGACCTGCAAAAAGTCATTCGCGACAAAGTGAAGTCGCCGATGAATGGCGGCAATCGCAAAGTCATCGTCTTCACGGCGTTTTCGGATACAGCCAATTATCTCTTCGAGCACTTGGCACCGTGGGCCGGCAAGGAATTGAAGATCGCCACCGCTTGCGTCACCGGTTCCGGCCGCAACCGCACCACGCTGCCGAATCTCCGCAACGATATGGCGACCATCCTGTCGGCCTTTGCGCCGCGGGCCAAAGAAAGGCCGGCCGATCTCGCAAGCGAAGGCGAAATCGACTTGCTCATCGCCACCGATTGCATTTCGGAAGGCCAGAACCTTCAGGATTGTGACTTTCTCGTCAACTACGACATCCACTGGAACCCGGTGCGGATTATCCAGCGCTTCGGCCGGATCGACCGAATTGGTTCGCCGAACGAACGCATCCAACTCGTCAACTTCTGGCCCAACATGGAATTGGAGGAGTACATCAACCTGGAGCAGCGAGTCAGCGGCCGCATGGTGCTCTTGGACGTGTCGGCCACCGGCGAGGAGAATCTCATCGAGCAGCAGTCCGGCAATCCGATGAACGACCTCGAATACCGCCGCAAGCAGTTGCTCAAACTTCAGGAAACCGTCATCGACCTGGAGGATCTTTCCAGCGGCGTCAGCATCGCCGACCTCACGCTGAACGATTTTCGGATCGACTTCGCCCGGTTGCCGAAACCCGACCGCGAGAAGTTCGCGGCGATGCCGTTCGGCACGTTCGCCGTAGTGGCTGCCGATGATTCCACACCATCGGGAGCTATTTTCTGTTTGCGGGCCGTCGGCGAAGCGGCCGACAATCCACTGGAACCCGGTTATCCGCTCGCACCCCATTATCTGGTGCAGGTGGCCGACGACGGCTCCATTGTCGCGCCGTTCACCCAGGCCAAGCCGATCCTCGATACCTTGAAGCGACTTTGCGCCGAGCGCACGACGCCCGATGCCGACGCCTGCGCCCGGTTCGACAAGTTCACCAAAGACGGCGAACGGATGGAGCACTTTCAGAAGTTGCTCTCCGCCGCAGTGGCGTCGATTGTTGGCAAGAGCGAAGAGCGCAGCACGGCCAGTCTCTTCACGCCCGGCGGCACGCACGCCAAGAAAGGCGAGTTCGCCGGCATGAACGACTTCGAGGTGGTCATGTATCTGGCGATCCTGCCGGAGGCGGATCGCCCATGACGACCGAAGAATTACTGTCCGCATTGGCCCTGCCGGCGCAGGCGCTGGTTCAGCAGCGTGTGCCGAAAAAACATTTGTTGGAAAACGGCGCGCCGACCGCCGCCGACAAGCGGATCATTTCTGACGGCATCGACGAACTGCACTGGCTGGCAGCATTGAAGCCGGCCACGATCGGCGTGCCGGCTTTTGAAGATGCCGAAAGGCAATACCTGGAAATCGCCGTGCTGGCGGCATCGTATCGACCCGTGGCAAAAGTCTCGCGATTGCGGGAATTGATCCACCGGGCAATTCCCTACCCCGTGGTGCTCTTCGGTTCGGACGGCGTCCTGTCGCTCGCCCAGATTCGTCATGCCCAGAACGAAGCGGGCAAGACGGTGATTGACGGCGAATTGCTAGCGGCCGACCCGTCTCCTATCGCCCCGGCGCTGACATTGGCACAGCAAGCCGCAACGGACCTTGCAATCCTCTACCGCGCCTGGTGCAATCGGCTCCTGCCTTTGGTCCGCAGTCAGCAGCGACTGGCAGAGATCGATTCACTGCGCCGCGAAGCGGAGAAGGAACCGCAGATGGCCCGCCGCGTGGAGCTAAACCTTCGGATCAAAGCGCTGCTGGCCGAGGAAGCGAACGTAAGATGAGCGATTCAGTAATACCGTGGAACCGTGCTAAACGTGACAGACCATGATCAAACCATTTGAACCGACCGCTTCAGCGGACCTCGTGCAGCAGAACCTCGCCCAGCTTCGGGAACTCTTCCCCGAGGCGTTCGCCGAGGGGAAAATTGATTTTGACGTACTCAAGCAATTGCTCGGCGGAGCCATCGACGAGCGAGAAGAAAAGTACGGCCTCAACTGGCACGGCAAGCGTCGGGCAAGACAACTGGCTTTGACGCCGAGCACGGGAACGCTCAGGCCATGCCCCGGCGACGGAGTCGATGAAGAGACGACGCAGAACATCGTCATTGAGGGGGACAATCTGGAAGTGCTCAAACTCTTGCAGAAGAGCTACAGCGGCAAAGTGAAGCTGATCTACATCGACCCGCCGTACAACACGGGCAAGGACTTCGTTTATCCGGACAACTTCAAAGATAACATCAAGAACTACTTCGAATTAACAGGCCAAACCAATGGTGACAGCAGGATTACAAGCAATCCTGAATCCAGCGGGCGATTTCACACTGACTGGCTAAACATGATGTACCCTCGATTAAAGATGGCTCGCAATTTACTCCGAGACGATGGCGCTATTTTTACAACAATCGATAGCAGTGAATACGCACATCTGAATTCAATTTTGTGTGATTTGTTTGGCGAGGAGAATTGGGTTGCAGATATCGTATGGAACCATACCAAGCAAAGTAAGAATGACGAAAAGTACTTTTCGCGGCATCACAATGTCATTGTTGTATTTCGCCGCTCAGATTCGCTCCCTCGTTTTCGCTTTGAAAGGAAAGAAGATGATAATAAACATTATTCTAATCCAGACAATGATCCAAAGGGTATGTGGAGGCCAGGAGACGTTAGAAGTCCCCACTTGCGTGAGAATTTGAGATTCAAAATCGATACTCCGAGCGGGAAGGTTATTGAACCACCCGAATATGGCTGGAGATGGAGCAAAGACACGATCAGCGAAAAGATTCAGTCCGGTGAAATTGTATTTTCACCAGATGAAACTCGCATTATTAGGAAGATCTACTTGTCAGAACAGGATGGACGAACTCCTGAAAACTTATGGCTTGGTGAGTTTGCTGGTACAACCAGAGAAGCGAATGCCGAACTAAAAGCTCTCTTCGGTGAAACTGAGCCACCGTTTGACACTCCCAAGCCGGTATCACTTATTTGCAAGATGATGGAATTGATTGGCGACAATAGTTGTTTGGTTCTTGATTTTTTTGCTGGTAGTGGCACTACTGGGCATGCTGTAATGGCTCAAAATGCTGCTGATGGTGGCACTCGTCGGTTTATTTTAGTGCAGCTACCAGAACCACTGGACCATAACAACAAGGATCAAAGAACAGCAGCGGAGTTTTGCGACTCAATAAATAAACCTCGCACAATTGCCGAACTAACAAAGGAACGGCTCCGTCGCGCCGGAACGCGGGTGCGTAATGACAATCCCATGTTTGCCGGAGATACTGGGTTCCAAGTCTTCAAACTCGACACAAGCAATATCCGCGTCTGGGAACCTGATCAAAGCGACCTCAACAAGACGCTTGAAGAAGCGATGATTCACATCAAATCCGACCGAACGGAAGCGGACATACTCACCGAGTTGCTTCTAAAACTCGGACTTGATCTCACTGTGCCCATCGAGACCAAGACCATCGCTAAGAGAAAAGTCCACAGCGTCGGCGCGGGCGTACTCATGGTCTGCCTTGATGAATCGATCAGCCGCAAGGACGCCGAGCCGCTCGCCATGGGGATAGTGAAGTGGCACCAGGAACTCGCGCCAGCCGGGGAAAGCACCGTCGTTTTCCGCGACAGTGCTTTCGAGGATGACGTGGCCAAGAGCAATCTGGCGGCCATTCTCCAGCAGCACGGTCTGACCAATGTGCGGAGCCTGTAGCCGCCCATGAAACTCCACTTTGAGCCCGACCTCGACTACCAGCTTCTTTCAATCGAAGCCGTTTGCGATCTGTTCCGCGGCCAGGAAGTTTGCCAGACGGAATTCACCGTGACCATGCCGCGGGATGCCGCGTACACTCTGCCCGGCATGGAGAGCGATCTCGGCATTGGCAACCGGCTCATGCTGCTCGATACCGATCTGCTCAAGAACCTAAACGCGGTTCAACTTCGCAACGGGCTGAAGCCGACCGAGGAACTCCCCAGTTACGATTTCACGGTCGAGATGGAGACCGGCACGGGTAAGACCTACGTCTATTTGCGGACAATCTTTGAACTCAACAAGCGATATGGCTTCACCAAGTTTGTCATCGTCGTGCCGAGCGTGGCCATCAAGGAAGGCGTTTACAAGAGCCTGGAGATCATGGAGGATCATCTTCGGGCGCTCTACGCCAACGTCCCCTTCAGCCGGGGGAACAATTACTTCCTCTACGATTCATCCAAACTCGGGCAGGTGCGGAACTTCGCCACCAGCAATCAGATTCAGGTCATGGTTGTCACCGTCGGCGCGATCAACAAGAAGGACGTGAACAACCTTTATAAGGAGAGCGAGAAAGTCGGCGGCGAGAAGCCGATCGATTTGATCAGAGCGACACGACCCATTGTCATCGTTGATGAGCCACAGAGCGTGGACGGCGGTTTGGAAGGCCGCGGCAAGGAAGCATTGGGAGCCATGAATCCACTTTGCACGTTGCGCTATTCAGCAACGCACGTGGACAAGCACAACATGGTTTACCGGTTGGATGCCGTTGATGCGTATGAGCGGAAGTTGGTCAAGCAGATCGAAGTCGCATCGTTGGAAGTTGAAGGCGCACACAACAAAGCCTATCTCCGCGTGACGGACGTGAAGAAAGGGACAAGGACGAGGCCAGTCACCGCCAAGCTGGAAGTCGACGTGCAGGACGGCTTCGGCGTCAAGCGAAAGGAAATCTCCGTGACCGGCGACGAGGATCTGGAGCAGGAGACGGAGCGAGCCATTTATGCGAACTTCCGCGTCGGCGAGATTCGCGCCGAGAAGGGCAACGAGTACGTTGAAATCCGCATTCCCGGCGACGTGAAGTTTCTCAAGATCGGCGAAGCCATCGGCGACGTGGACCATAACGCCGTCAAGCGGCAAATGATTCGCCGCACCATCAAGGAACACCTCGACAAGGAACTCCGGCTTCGGCCCCGCGGAATCAAGGTGCTTAGCCTGTTTTTCATCGATCACGTGGACAAGTACCGGCAATACGACGAGGCCAATAATGCCGTCAAAGGCGAATACGCCAAGATCTTCGAAGAAGAGTATGCCCGGCTGGTGAAACATCCCGACTACAAGATTCTCTTTGAGGGAATTGACGCCACAAGCACCGCGGAAGACGTGCACAACGGCTACTTCTCCATCGACAAGAAAGGCACCTGGTCCGACACGGCGGAGAACAATGCCGGCAATCGGGAAAACGCCGAGCGAGCTTACAACCTGATCATGCGGGAAAAAGAAAAGCTGTTGAGCTTTGAGACGAAGCTCAAGTTCATCTTCAGTCACTCCGCGCTCCGCGAAGGTTGGGACAATCCCAACGTATTTCAGATCTGCGCGATCCGCGAGATGGGCACGGAACGAGAACGCCGGCAGACCATCGGCCGTGGATTGCGGCTCTGCGTCAATCAGCAAGGCGAGCGCGTCCGTGGTTTCGAGACGAACACGCTGACCGTCGTTGCCACGGAAAGTTACGAAAAGTTCGCCGAGAATCTGCAACGCGAGATCGAAGACGATACTGGCATTCGTTTCGGCATCGTGGAGAAGCATACATTTGCGAACTTGCCGATTCCCGATGGCCAGGGCGGCCAGACGGCGCTCGGCTTCGAGAAGTCGGGATCGGTGTGGGATCACCTGAAACAGGCCGGCTACGTCGATGCGAAAGGCAAGGTGCAGGACAAGCTCCGCACGGCCATCAAGGACGGCAAGGTCGAATTGCCCGCTGAGTTCCAGCCCCAGGCCGCCGCGATCACCGAAGTACTTCGCAAGCTCGCCGGCAAACTCGACATCAAGAATGCCGACGAGCGAAAGACCGTTCGCACGCGGCAAGCAGTTCTGGAAAGTGAAGAGTTTCGTGCCCTTTGGGATCGAATCAAGGCGAAGACGACCTACCGTGTTGAATTCGACAACGAGAAACTGATCCGCGATTGCGCCAAAGCGATTGGCAATGCGCCGCCAGTTGCCAAGACGCGGGTGCAGTTCCGCGTCGGCACGTTCGACATCACCAAGGGCGGCGTCGGCACAAAGGAACGCGAAGTCTCCGCACCGCAAGTTCTGGACGAGGCGGACATCGACTTGCCGGACATTCTCACCGAACTTCAGGACAAGACGCAACTGACGCGCCGCAGCCTGACCGCGATCCTCAAGCAGAGCGGCCGGCTCAAGGAGTTCGCCAAAAACCCGCAAGAGTTCATCGAGCAGTGCGTCGAAGCCATCTTGAAGGCCAAACAGATGGCGCTCGTTGACGGCATTCGCTATCAGCGCATCGGCGACGACGAGTATTACGCCCAGGAACTCTTCCAGAGCGAGGAACTAACCGGCTATCTGAAGAACATGCTGAACGCCGAGAAATGTGTTTACGAGCAGGTTGTCTATGACTTGGGCGGCGAACGCAGTTTCGCCGAGCAGTTGGAGACCAACACCGCGGTCAAAGTTTACGCCAAGCTCCCCGGCTGGTTCAAAGTGCCGACACCGCTCGGCAGTTACAACCCGGACTGGGCCGTGCTGATTGATAAGGATGGAACGGAAAGATTGTACTTTGTCGTCGAGACGAAACCGAGTCTCTTCGGCATCGATCTTCGCGGTAAAGAGCAGGCCAAGATCGATTGCGGCAAGGCCCACTTCGCCGCTCTTGCCGACGGCGAAAACCCGGCGAAGTTCATCGTGGCCACGAACTTCGGTGACGTGCTGGCGCACACGGAGTAGGGGCGAGTTAACTGCCGATCACGTGCGAACCGGAATCTTGATCACTGGCCGTAGCGGCTCAAGTTGCGTTTGGTAGCGCTGAACAATCTTGTCGTAGAGATCGGGCATCTTCGGCACTGTCACCGTGATGATAAGTGCATACTTGATCTTGTCGCCTGGGCGGCTTGGCCGGCCAGCAAGTCGGGTCTGGTACCGCACATCGAACACAGGGTCTTTAAGCGAAGTCGCGCGAAGTCGTTTCTCGCCGTGAAGCACTGTCTCCCATTTGTGCGCATTTCTTCGCAGTTCATTTTCCGAATCATAATCGGTCTGCCGGAAGAAGCTCCCAGTTTTCGCGTGAACGCCGGCCTCGCCAAGTTTGTCAGCGTGCGGGCGGAAAGTGATGTCGAGACCGCTCCGGGTATAGTTACTCGGGTCCTGTGGGTCGACCGGGCTGGCGATGCAGAAAGTAGCTCGAATCGTGACATTGCCGCCGGCAAGTTTCTTGGGTAACGGGATTGGCGTCCGCAGGAACTGACCTGGTGGGAGTTCGCCTTGATAGACCACGCGGGCGACTCCTGAATCACAAGTTACAAAGGCCTCAATTTCTCCGGGCATGCGGCCCCAACCGATTTCGCGTTTTTCAAGGCTGGTGTGCGGCTCCGCACAGTGAATTAGGAGCGCTTTCAGCGCTAGCGAAGAGAGAACTGGTCCGAAATGAGCACGTATGCCCATCGCTTTTCGTAGCGCATATGGACTAGCAAAGCTGGTCCCGAGCATTGGCGATGCTGAATTCAGCGTTGGATCAAGCGCATAAAACGGTTCAGATTCCGCACCGCCGAAGTCCACAATGTCCGGTTTGATCCGGCCGGGACTGCGGCCTGGCCCAATACAACTGTAGGCTGCACGGCGCCACACTTTGCCGCAGGTATCTGTTGCTCCGACCGCTACAGCGTTGACCATGTCGGACGGCACTTGGACTCGAGCGAGGCCGGCATCCCAATCGCGATCGCCATCGTTACCAACCGCAACGGTGAGCACCGAATCAGATCCGCCGATAATATCGTCCAACACCGCAGTCCATGCATGAACCTCGTGGTCTTCGATCGGTAGTTGTGGTCCGACACTGAGATTCACAAATCCGTAGCGGCGCTGAAGCAGTTCGGACTGAATACGGAAAAGAACATCGTAAAGCTCATAGTCATTTGTCCCTGAATCGACATCAATTACTCGGAAGTGGTCGACGGCCCCGAAGGGCTGGGGCAGGTTAGACTTCTTGGCAATGGGACCAAACAAGAGCGCGGAAGTTACAGCGATGCCGTGTTCGATTCCTTCTTGCGATCGGGCTTTGAGAGATGGATGTTCATGTGCCGTAACGAATGGTCGAAGTGCCTTTTCCTTCGGCACACCCCCGTCAAAAACCGCTGCTCGGAGCTGCGGATCCACCGGAGCAGTTTTTGGAAGCGAGCAGGGAAACGAAATCTTCGTCGTTGAACGGAACATCGGCCGAAGCTGGCGCAGGTGCGGCATTTCCCTTGCGACACGCAGAAACGAAAACTGCCCCACCTGATTCACCAACGACTTCGGGGCTCGGAGTGGAACAAAACACAGGCCTCCGACTTCAAAGCGGCGATCGAAGTCAGGCTTGAGCCCAAATTCCGCAACATAGCCCTCGAATGCCTCTAGGATACGGGCAGTTCTCAGTTGAGCGTCGGTATGAAGCACTACTTCCAGCAGCGGCTCTTTGGCCTTTGATTGTGGCTTGATTACGCGATCCTCAGTCGTTGCTGCTCGAATAGTCTCGACTTCAAAAAGCTCCTTGGCACCATTGGTCGATTCATTCCAATTTGGCAGGGCTTGAGCGAACTCTGCGAAATCGCGTCGACGCGCGGATACAAATAGCTCAACGGTCTCTTGCTCCATTGATTCTTGGTTGCGGAGTTTTTCTGCGACGACGCGGTTTGGCCGACTGCCAATTGGTTGCATCTTTGCCGCGTTCAGAAGTTGAGAAGGAAAATACGACTTTGCTGTGTATTGCGGATGAAGAGTGAGAATACCGACAGCATAATCGTCTGGACACGCTTTTACAGGCAATCGCGAAAGGTCATCAGCGGTCTTTTGAACCATTGGTGCGACACGCGCACGCGCTTCGCCGAAGGTGTATGGCGGAGTGGGTGTTTGTCCGCCACGATCGACTTCGACGTGCTCAGTGAGACGTTCACCGTAGCCAATCAGGAAATTTGGTTCGCCGTTCATAAGTCAGCCTCGATAGTGCCGGTCCATTTCCGAATGAAATCGCGGCTAAGTCCAGTTACCTCTCGCATTCTGCGTTGAGACATGCCGGTTGCGGATAACTGCACGACCAAGACGCGTTTTTCTTTTAGACGGAGATTGTCGACATGCCGATGAACCAATTCGGCGAGACATTGCGATAGCGACCGTCCTGTCACAAGCACTTCGCGCTGACAAGCGAGTAACTCTCGGTGAACATCAGAGAATGAGCACCCTTTGAATATGCTCGTCAGTATTTCGAGCCATGGCTGTTCGGCTTTTGTAAGCTCGCCAAGGGTCTGGCCAATTACGGCGTTGAGGTCCTGATTGGTAGGTAGCGGAAAATCGACCCGAACTTCGAACCGGCGCCATACTGCCGGATCCAACAGGTCCGCGTGATTTGTCGCAGCTATCAACAGCCCGCCCGACGGCCAATCGTCGATCTCTTGAAGCAGCACGGTAACCAACCGCTTTAGTTCACCGACTTCCTGGCTGTCATCTCGTCGTTTCGCGATCGCATCAAGCTCATCTAGCAAGATCACGCATGAGACACCCTTTGCGTAATCGAGGACATGTCGGACGTTGGCGCCGGTTCGGCCTAAGTAGCTACTCATCACCGCAGAAAGGTCGAGCGTCAGCAACGGTCGCTCTAGCCGATCTGCAAGCCACCTTGCAGACATCGTTTTCCCAACTCCAGGCGGACCGGTGAAAAGCGCGGTGCGAGTGGGGGATAGCCCCGCTTCGATGAGCTTCTTTGATCGCGAGTGCTCCAGGACAATCCGATCGAGAAGTCGTGAAACTTCGGCCGAGAGTACCGGCGGGGTGTCCAACAACGGTGGGTTTTCGTGTCGGATAAGCTGAAGACGGGTATCGGTATCGACGGGAATTGCGGTCATGGATTCGCCGCGAAGCGGTGACCGCGGAGACAATCCCTTGCCGATGAGTTCAGCTAGGCGAGTGGCGAATTCGGGCTCGATTTTTCGATATTTCCTGGAGAGTTTTAGGACGAACGCTCGAACATCTTGAGGCCGCCCGGAAAGCGCTATCCGTGAAAGTTGGGCTAAATCAGTCATCGGCTTTGCTGTTTCGTCCATTCGCCCCTCAGAAATGCAATGTGTCCCAAGAAAACAGCATATCATAGGGTGGACGACTTTACAATATCGTATTTTGGAATCGTCCAATCTCGTCAGAATGGGCTGATCTGTGGGAACGGTGGCTGGGCGTGGATGAGGAAATGTCTGTTAATCAAGCGCTTGTGTATTCATCGCACCACATAATTTTGCCGTGTCGAAGCCAAAAATGGCTTCGGCAACCGATTTTCCGCCAGACCGACGGATGCAGCGTAGGTGTACCATCTTGGTGGATGCGGAATTGCCAGTTGGGCTCGTCGTCCGGTAGCAGGTTCATCTCAAGTGTGGCGCCGCATCCGCATGGGCAAATCATGGCTGCTAGCCAAGAATTGTTTGGCTCACCTTCCAAATAGAGGAAGCCCTTCTTCAGCCGTGCGGGCAGTTCGTTAACGAACTTGGCCTGAAGTGGCCTGGGTCGCCGACCAAAGAGGCCGGCAACCCAAGCAAGGACTGATCTAATGAAGTCGGCAATTCTCTTCATGGTCAGCTCAAAGAAGACATCTCAAGAAACGGTGTGGTGTCGCCACGACCCACATACGGCAAAAGCTTGCTACACGGCTCGCCGTCTTCGCCATGAACGTAATCCGCATTCACGAGACTCATGCCGTGGGAAGCAAACTGAGTGTTGTCATCTGCACGATAGCGGTGGACTCTCGCCAAGAACTCAAGAAGGGTAAGACTCGCGTAAAACATGTTGACCGGCGCCACGGCCGGGCGATTGACCGGAACGCCGTGGATGTACCCTTCGCGGAGTCGCTGCTCATATTCAGCCGGGTTCGTGCGCTGAAGCGATTCAGCATCAACCTCAGCCATGCTGATGACACCGCGGGAAAGTAGACTGCTTCCGCCGGGCTTGATGTAATTGACCGTGCCGGTCATTTGGTCAATGCCGCCCCGCCCATCCGCATCAAGCCGCACGCCGCAGTCAAAAAGCGGAATCGAATAAAAGGTGGCAATGCGATTCAAAAGATAGCGGCCTTCAGCCCCGTCGGTGCCACCAAACAGTACATCGCATTCAGCAGCTAGCGCTGCCGCGTCCCGCGAGGCGAGATTCTTAGGCACACAAATCACTTCGGTGCCAAACCCCATTCGACTTATCGCTCGCGCCAAGACATGGACCTTGAACTCGCCAAGGGCGGCGTGTTCGGCATGTGCATTGAGAATTCGGTTCAGGTTCTTGTATTCGACTCGTTGCGGATCGAAGAGGATTATTCGGCCCACGCCGAGTCGAGCTAAGCAATCGACCATGGGACTTCCGGTTCCCGAGCAACCGACCACGCCGACCGTCAGCTTTCGGAGAAGATTGAACGTGCCGTCGCCAAATGCCTGAATGTTCCGAACGTCGATATCACGACATGAGCGAACGTTGCTGTCCCGAAACCAGAATTGAATGTCGTCGCCTGCGACGGCGATGCATTCAAGCGGCGAAAATCGGTTCTGAACGTCGATCGATCGGCCAAATAGTCGGCTGTCGGGCAGCATCACGGCACTTGCATGAGGAAGGTTGTCGTCGACCCAGCCATGAACCGAAGAGAACAGTTCGGCATCGGCGGCGTCATCCGCGCGAGAGAATTGCTCATAGCCCGTGGGGTGGCTGTGGAATTTCACTAGTGCCAGGTGCCGACGCTCAGCTTCAATCAGCAGCGGCTCGATACGCGCCGTCTTCCATCGAAGGTAATCGGCTCTGCGTTCGCACTCGTCGTAAGGGATCGGGACGATCCGCTGAACGACCAGGATTTGGCCATTCTGGCCAGACCGTCGACCACATAGCGCGACCGCGGCAGCTTCTAAGCCATCACCAGGGTAGAGGTGACGGCGAAGTTCGCTATGCTGGTTTCCGTTCAAGCGGAGTTTGGCGTTCAAGTTCACCTCATCAGTTCGCAGCGAAGCCACAACTGCACAAGCTCAAGGTGAGTTCCAACGTCATCCTCTTCCGGCCGCCACGGATTCTCGGCCGTGTAGTGCCGAGACCACCGTTGATACGTCTTGCCGTCAATGACTTGGGTGCTGTCGGAAGCCGGAATTTGTTTTCCGTCCCGGCGAACTATCGGCGGATGGAAGTAGGCCATGTCGATATGGCTTGCGGGATAGTTGGCAGGGATCTGCAACGCAACGCTGACGGTCGCCACGGTATAGCCAATCGGAATCGGCATATCGTGAATGACTAGCCATAGCGATCCTTGATCGCGGATTGTTTCCCATGGGAGGCCGAGGCTTGCCAAAGCAAGCCGATCGGCCTCCCTGAGTTCGAAGTCACGGCGCATTTTCAGCCATCCTGTTGATCGTGACACAGAGTCATGAAGCGTTCGATGCCGGGCTCACCCAAGTCAACGGTTTCGTCCGGCTTGATTGTCTTCACCTGGCCCTGCTTTTTCTGGCGGATGGAGCAACGCGCCGGGTCTTTCTTGGCCAGCTTCAAGAGCTCCAGTCCGGTAATGAACCGGCGCGGCCATTCGTACCGTTGCTTGTCGATACGGAAGGCGTAGCGTTTTGCCGGCGGCGGCTTCTCGCCACGTTTGGCAAACTCCTCGATGTCAACGAGGTCCGTTTCGGTTGCTTGGTCGATCACGTTTTCTTCTAACATTGTCTACGTCTCCTTGCTTACTGCGCATGCGTCATGTAGAATGTGACGAGTTCGTAGCGCAGAGTACGAACAAAAAGGCGTCCGCATGATAGACGCCTCCGTCAACACTGATTATACGATTTCGTCTATAGCTGGTCAAGGACCATGCCAAAAAAATTCCCCGAACTGCTCAAGGACGCCCGCGAACAAAAAAGCCTCAGCCAATCCGAACTCGCTGAGCTAGCCGGACTTCAACCGTCGGCCATTTCCCATTTTGAGACAGGCCGGCGGGCGCCGTCGTTCGACAACCTAAAGAAACTTGCCGATAGCTTGTCGGTCAGCATCGATTCACTGCTCGGACGCACTACGGACACCGCGGGTTCGGGGCCCGTGGTTCAGAAGATATTCCGGCATGTTTCGAACATGTCCGCCGATGAACAGGATACCCTGGCTCGGTTTGCGGAGATGCTTGCGAAAAAGAGCCATGAGAAAAAGAAATCGGAGTAACAGTGCGGCGGACCCTGGAAGAGCGAGCTGCAATTCGAGTCGCCGAAGACGTGATCAACGAGTTGAAGATCACGGCACTTCCTATTGATCCGTTCGGTATTGCCCGAGTCAAAGACATTCACGTTGAAGGAAGTGACGAAATCGACAACGGGTTTTCTGGCGCCCTGGTGCGGGCGGGGAATCAATTCGGAATTCTCTATTCGAATCGAGTTCGATCGGTCGGTTTCGCGAACTTCACAGTTGCGCATGAGCTCGGGCACTACTTCATTCCTGGCCATATTGAAGTCGTGTTGCCGGACGGGAACGGCATTCATCGATCTAGAAGCGGTTTTGTTTCGAGCGAACCCATTGAACGTCAGGCCGATCTTTTTGCAGCAAACCTGCTGATGCCGGAGCCGCTGTTCACGAAAGCGATGGCTGGACTTGGTCTCGGAATAGAATCGCTCAAAAACCTCGCCGCGACGTGCTGCACCTCGCTAACCGCGACGGCAATCCGCTTTGCGGAACATACGAGCGAAATATTCGCAGTCATTCTGAGCAACGGCCAGAAGATCGACTGGTGCTTCATGTCAGATTCGCTGAAAGATATTCCCGACCTCGAGTGGATTCAGAAAGGCACGTCTCTTCCCGCCGATTCCGCAACAGCGATTCTAAACCGAGATCCAGCGAACGTGTCCAAGTGTGCTTCGGAAGAAAGTTGCGGCTCAATAGGCGATTGGTTCGGTTGTGACCACAGCTACGAGCTAAACGAAGATGCCCTTGGGCTAGGGTCGTCAGGGAAGACGCTAACTATTCTCTTTTCCGATGAACCGTTTGAGCCTGACGAAGAAGACGGCGATGATGATGATTGAAATCGACGGTTGATCGGGCCAATCAAGAATCCAGTTGCGGTCTCGCTGCCGTGTCATTCGGCATCTGAATGTTGCTCGCTCTGTGTTCTGTGCGTGATACGGGAGGCCCCGAAGAATCGGGGCTCGTAGACCTTCACTGAACCATCTCGTGCAAAACCTCTTCCGCCTGGAAGCGGAGTTCGTCGGTTACTCGTTCGAGTCGTTGCCTCAGCGCTTCGATCACTTGCTCGTCTCCATGACCTGCTTCGGCCACGTCGTACTCCTCCTGCAAGGCATCACGTTCCCGCCGCAACTTCCACACCACGTATTCTTGCGCCGACTCGGCGTGCCGCGATCTTCGAAAACTGTGGCCGTAGTCCGCGTGCCGAGCAGACGCCAATCGATCTGCGGCATAGCTCAGCTCTTCGCGGAGACCGTTTAGTTCGTCGTCGGCCTTGTCCCGATCTACTGATCCCGTCGGTGCTGCCTTCTTTCTCCGGCAAACCTTCCGCATTTCGTTCTTTACTGCCGCGATCGGTCGGGCCATTTCCCAAGGACTCACCTCGACCGTCGTCGGCTTCTTCGGCCGCTCGGTCGGCGTTCCGTCTGGATTGCGATAGAACCAATCCTCTTGCTCGGGCGCCGGGCCTAGTAGGCCAAAGCAGTTTTTTCGAACATCCGGTTTCAGCTTCGCAACTTTCGCGGCGGTGTCGTAGTCGAGCAATTCATCGGCCGCAGCGGCAATCCGTTCCTTGCCGAACCTCTCGTAAAGCTTTTTTGTTTCTTCTTCGCTCATCGGATACGCCTTGCCGGAATAGCCAACCAGTCGCGCGATCGCTTGCAACGCCTCGTCTTGATAGAGGCGAATCGAAAGCGGCTGCCGTTTTGGTTTCTTGCTCGGCATCGCAAATCCTCCTCGTTCGGGCGACGGCGGAGGATAGCGCGGAATGCCATTGAATGTCACTTTTGGGGAAACAGGACGGGATGCTGTTCAATGACCCGAAAGTCGACAAAGGAGAACTCGCTCCCGGATTACGCGAGCCGTCATCTGGTCGCATACGCGATCCATGCGCCTACTCGGTCCCGGAAGTCTGACGACTGGATCAGCGCCGCAATGAATGCCGTATACAAGATGCTCGATGCAGTGGTGACAAAGAACTTAATCATGAACTGCCGCTTCGCTCGCTTGTGATTGAATAACTGCTGACCGATCAACGCTCCGGGCCATCCGCCGAAGAAGGCGGAAGCGTCAAGGGACGCTTCAGAGATTCTTTGCGGTGCGCTGCGTCGTACTTCGCCGAATACCATGCCGCGTCTAGCGATCGCGATCCGCTTGTCGTAGGCATATTGGCAGAACGACACGAAACTCATCCCCACGTAGACGTAGAACATCCACGCCGGCGCGCTGTAGTACACTGCCCCGAGTGCGATGAGTGCAACGACAATAGGCAGCGGACCTCTTGCCTGACCGAGCCGGGAATCGTCGGGTACTCGCTCCGGAAACACCTCCGTTGTCAAGAAGCGGCGAAGTAGCGCTTGAACGATTGCCACGACAGAAAGCGGCAACACGATAACTAAGAGCACGAACCATGTGCTTCGGCTGGCAAATTGGACAACGGCTTCTCGATCGCGGGCATTGGCATCCGCCTTGGCCTTTTCGACTCTTCGGTCTCGCTCCGCGTCGTGTTCCTCGGCCTGCCGTTGCCGGGCCTTGGCCTCCGTTTCGAGCTGTTTTTCTCTGAGGTCAATGTAATAGTCGAGAGGTTTGGCGGTGACTTTGTATCTCGTCACTGATGGCGAGTTGTAGCCAAATTCAATCATGAGTTGCGGTGCGTCGCTTTGCTCCGGCTTCACCCAAATGAGTCGCGCCTCTATTACCTTGCGATCCAAAACGTCAATCTCGTTGAAACAGATACTGCGATCAATCACTTTGAACGATGGAAGGTCGTTTGCGTTGTACTGTGACTGCAAGCTGACCAGATTCTCGGGAGTGCCGTAGTGAAAGGAGAGTTGGTTTTTTGGCCAAATCCGAACGTAAACAACGCCCTCTTGGCCTTTCCCTCGACTGTAGCTGTAGACCATGTCGTAGCTGAAAGTGGACGTGGTGTCCGGCAATTCTTGCGAAGCTGCCCCGGCAACGTCGGCAGTCGCAAGTAGAAAAAGCGCGATGCTGAACTTGGTCACTGGATTGCCTGCAATCGACTGGGGAGGTTGGTCGAACATTTTAGGAGGAGCGGATTTGCCGACAATCAACTTGAGCGATCGCGCTGGCTAGATCAGCCGACGATGTGCCGGCGAGTTTGTCCGAGTTGTCCGAGAATGATCTAGCGAAGTCGCAAAAAGCCGCTAGAATTCTGCATAAGTCGGAAACGGCTTGCTACGGCAATCGTTCTTCGGAACTCCTTGTAGCGAAGGCACTTGGATCGAGAAAAACGGGAGCAAACTTCCCGACTGTCGATCCGGTGGTTGCGGGTTCGAGTCCCGTCGCCCTCGCTCAATTCGTGGCTCGCCGTGACGGATTGCAAAGCGATCACGGCAGCGTCGTGAAGTATCGAATTGCGAACTGGCCGAAGTCGACAATGTCGACTCGACCGTCGCCATTCCAGTCAAGGTAGCTGAGGAAACCTGGCTGGCCGGCATTGCGGCCAAACGAGCTTGAAAGCTGCGCGAAATCAGCAATATCGACGCGCCGATCGCCGTTCACGTCGCCGAAAAACCGGAACAGTCCCTGCGCGTCGCCAAAGGTATAGTCATCGCCGCCGACGCCGTCACTGTTGCCGTCGAGTGGCAGTGTATTGGCGGAAATCTGCGCGGCGTTCGCAGTCAAAGCGAACCGACCATCCCGCAGGGAGCCGAAGTTCGTCTCGAGTCCGGTGAAGTTTCCGATCGTGACGACGGTGACGCCGCCAACTATGGCGGCAGTGGCGGTAAAGTTGACCGCGCCACCCCCGGATCGAACGAGCGAAAACGCGCTGGCAACGCCAGACGCAAATGATACTTCCGTGCTGAACGTCACGGTCAGGCTGGTCACTCGCGAGCGTTGCGCGGATCCGTCGTTGACGATCGTCGAGACGATTCGGGGTGGAACACTGGCCGACATGTTGACGTCGCCGGGGGTGATGACGGCATTGCTGGGCAGATTCGAACTGGCGATGGCCGGGTTGTACCAGCGCGTCAGGTCCGGCACGCCGCCCTGCGCCAGCATCTCGCCGTTGTACCAGCCCGCGGTGGAGTTTGGTGTGCTGTTGTTCGCAAAGCGCGAAGCGGCATCCGGCGTCAGCGATGGCTGCGTCAGGACCGCAGATGAATACACGCGGCCCCCCACGACGCTGGGGTCCAACCAGCCCACGCTGTCGAGTATCGAAGTCCACGGCGTGACATCCAGAACGCCGTCGTCGTTCAGGTCGAGATCCTGGCCGGTGATGCCGGTGTAGCCTGTCACCAGCAGCACTGACAAATTGTCGTTGCTCATGGAGTTATTCTTGTCGCCCAGCGCTGCACCTGCCGGAATGAGTGATCCCCATGGCGTGCCAAGCGTGGCATAGTTGGGGCCGAGAACCAATAGTCCGTTGGCGCCGGTTGAGAGTCCCGTCAGTCGTTTATCGCTGTCGATGACTCCCGCCGCGGTTGGGTTCCCGTTAATCTCCACCAGGGCGAGGCCGCTCAGCGGTTCGACGCCGCCCGTCGTGCTGCGAATCTCGACGTATTCCCGATTGTCATCCGGCCCGGGAGGATTCACATAGAGTTCGTTGAGTAGTACCGTCGGCGTCACTCGATCTTCGAGCGGATGAACGCGAAGGTGACGACGGAATTTTCGAGCGCTCATGGTCGCATCGTTCCTTTGAGCAGCAATTCGAGGTCGGGTCAGTTCGGCTTGGTGACTTTTTTGAGTGCGGCGGTGGCCACTTCCTTGACTGTTGGATCGGGATCCTGGGCCGCGATTTGGAGTGCCGGTATCGCGGATCCAGCCGCCGGACCGATTGCTTTCAGACATTTGGCGGCGTAGTAGCGCGTCTTCGGATTCTCGTCTTTCAACAGGCGAACCAGCCCGGGCACGGCGGGCGACTGATTCGAGCCGAGGTCGAGCTTTGAGATTGCCTTGACGATGAAATAGCGCGTGTCGGCGTCGGGCTCGGCGAGACAGGCGATGAGCGCGGGAATCGCCGGCTGAGCATCGACGCCGATTTCCGCCAGCGCCTTGGCGACGTGGAAGCGGACGACGCGATCCTGATCGCGGAGCGCCTCGGCCAATTGCGGAACGGCGTCGCGGGCTTCCGGTCCGAGTTTCGCCAGTTGCCGGGCCGCGCGGTGACGCGTTTTCGAATCCGACGATCCCAGGTCCGCCGCCAGGGCCGACACGGGCCGAGCCCGTCCAAGGAGCGCCCATACCGATGCCGCGGCGACGATGGCGCCGACTCCGATCACGAGCCAAGCGTAGAGTGGGCGCCGGCTGCGTCCGGCCGATTCTCTCTGCTGAATTGCCATGACTCGACCGTCCTTCAATAGGCGTTTTCGAGGATCACTTTGCCGTCGTTCTTGTCGCCGAGTGCTTGAAATGTCGCGCGGTCGACGGCATAGCTGATGGTGTGCACGGATCCGTCAGCGAACACAGTGTTGATCCGGCCTGGGTGCGAAGAACCAAACTGGTAAAACCCGTCGCCGACGGCTTGCGCGTGGTCCGGGGCTGGCGGTCGTGACGTCCGACGCATTGTGTCGGCGTTCCACCCCGCGGTGTATCCTTCGTTGTCGTCGTTCTGCCATTGGCCGAGAAATCGTATGTTCATGCGTTTCTCGCCAATCATGAGCGTATGGCTGGTCCCGTCGGAAATATCGAGCATCCGGTTGGCGAGAAATCGGCGGATGACTCCGGTGCCTTCGCGATTGCTGCCGGCATAGTCGCACAGGGCGTGTACGATGTCGCCGCCGGTGATCGGCGGCGTGTAGTTGTCGCGGTGTGTGACAGTCTGCGGAGCGCGCCGTGTCGGACAGAAGAACAATTTGTGCGGCGTCGCAACAGCGACCGCGGCGCCGGCGCGCCAGGCGGAATCGCCTTCAATGTACGGCAGAATCTGAAATCCCCAGCCCGCATGCTGGAGCGGCCCGATCGCCGGTTGCCCATTCAAGTACGTTGGGGGCAAGTTCCATCCCCAGCCGCCGGTCGGAAAGAACCCCAGCGCATCGTGATGGTTGTGAAATGCCAAGCCAAATTGCTTGAGGTGATTCTGGCATTGCGCGCGGGCCGCCGCTTCGCGGACGCGCTGCACTGCCGGGAGAATCAAGCCGATCAAAACGCCGATGATGGCGATGATCACGAGCAGTTCCACGAGCGTGAAACCGGATTGCCGTTGAGACGGCGGTGCTGCGGGGACTGTCATTGCTCAATACCCCCGGTTGAGTTTCGGCGTCGACGGCGTTTACACAGGCCCCAGCGAGCGAAGCGCGTCAAGCAGTGGGACAACATCTCCTGAGTGTGCGCTTGGCGATCCGGAAAGCGCACACTGAGGGCGACGTGCCGGGCGAGGCTTAGATGGGCGAAGGCACGCAAGGAGAAGCGGCAGCCGCCGCCGCCGAGCGCCACGAAATCGGCCTCGAATTCTTCCGCGCAATTCAACAGCTGATCGGCGTGGACGGGCATCCGCAGTGCCCGTTCCCACAAGTTTCCGACGAAGTTCCCGGCGTCGATTGCCGCATCGCCGCGCGAAACGAGGTCGAGGTCTAGCAAATACATTCGGTCGCCGGCGACCTGGACTTGTTCTGCGTAAAAGTCACGGTGAATGCCGGCGGGCTCGGTGGCCGGGATCTCGGCTGCGATCTGCTCGACGGCACGGCGCAAGCGTTCGACGTCCTTGGAAAGGCCCGGGCATTGCCGTGCCAACTCGCCGAGGAGTCGATCGGCAATCGCCCACTCATCGGCCCGGGAATGAGCGCGTCGAATCGGGACGGGCGCCCGGTGCAGCTTGGCGACCGCAGCGGCGGCCCGGCGCACGAGCATGGGTCCGCTCGGCCGAGTCAGGTAGCTGGCCAGCGACTCGCCCGCCACCTTGCACTGAAAGTGCATCCCCAACGCTGCCGAGGCACCCAGCGGCTGCGGCACGGACACGCCATCGGCGCTGGCGTCGTCAAATCCCACTGCTCGTAACGCGTGCATCAGCGCTACTACGTGGTGATCCAAACCGCGCGCCCGCATCTTGCCGATGATCGTCGTGTGTTGCCCATCAACATCGAGATCGTACTCCACAAGGCATCGCCGACCGGGCTTGTGCCGCACGACTCGCATCGCTCGAACACCGATCCGCGAACTTCCCAATGTGTCGGCGCACACTTGAGAAATCTCTTGCTCGGCGACGGACCGGTCCAAGGCCCAGCGCATTTGCGGCAAGCCGGGATCATTCACGACGCGCTCATATTCGATATCCGAGGTTGTCATGATCGCGTGTGGTGTTGGCGTGGCGGAGTGGCCGATACCCGCACTGTTCCACCCGGCAGCAGTGTCTCGGCGCGTTCGAGCATTTGGCGCGTGTGGATGGGCCATTGCGGTTCGCGACTGCGGAACGGATGGGCCGCGAGCCGAAGCAATCCTGCGGCAGTTTGCAGGCGAATGCGATCTTCGACGACCGGAAGTGATGCTGCGCAACGATAGCCGCCAAGCACGGCTTCGGCCACCGCCGCTGCGCGATCTGCCGGAAAATGGCCGCGAATCGCTCCGGCTTCCAGATGGGCCAGAAATGTCCCCAGATCATACGACGCATCGCCCCGGTGGGCTTCATCAAAATCGATGGCAGTAATGGACTCGCCGTCGACCAGAAACTGACCGGGATGGCAGTCGCCATGCAGCGCCGCCATCGAAATCGGGCCGTTCGCGAGTCGCTGGACCAGGCGGTCGGCGAGATGTCGGGCGCGAGCCGCGACCGGTGGGCACACAAACGCCAACCATTTCGCAACGGCAACAAGACCGTGGGCCCGGTCGTCGTGGCGTCGGAATGGGAGCCCAACCGGATTCTGGCTATGCACGTCGGCAAGCGCCACGCCGATGGCTGCGGCGCTGGTCGTGGGCCAGGATGGTCGACCGATCAGTTCAACGAGCGGCGTGCCTCGGTGCCACTCCCAGGCGAGCGCGCACCGCCGTGATGATCGTCCGACCGCAGCCGGACATTTGACTCGGTCGGTCGAGCGAAACGCGCGGGCCGTCAACCGAGCCGCGAGAAACTCAACCGGTGTGTAGGCCTTGATCACGGCCCGGCGTTCGCACCCCGCTGTCAATGCGCCGACGAATCGGCGATTCGGCTTATAGCGAATCACGTCAACCGTTCCGGACCACCATTCGGGGTTCCGCGACGCCAGCCGCGCGATCAGGCGCCGCCGGCCCACATCGTCTGACAACAAACGGAGCGCGCGGAGCTTGGCGTCGGTCGGGAAAAATGAGATTGCCAGGCCGCGATCCTCGAGAACGAATTGCGCGGCCTGATCGCGGCAGTTGGCCCACTTGACCGAAGCGTCATGCCGATAGGTGACGGCTGTCGCATACGGAACTGCGGCGCCGTCCGCAAGCCGATAGCCGACGAGACAACTGGTTTCCGGCTTGTAGCGGATGTAGCAAATCGCCGCGCAGACAGCGCCCATTTCCGGGAATGAACGGCACAGCACATCCGTCATCGCCGAGGGATCGAGCAGCATCGCCAGGGCCGGCAAGGCGGCGTCTCGCTGCGCGAGATCGGCGTCAGCGCGCGACAGCATCAGAGACTCCCGCGTGATTCGTCAAGAGATCCTCGCCGTGCCAACCGCAGAGCGCGGCGAAGCGCCCCCCCGCCCGGAGCAGCTCGGATGGGGCGCCATGTTCGACAACGCGGCCGCCGTCAACGTGCAAGACCAGGTCGGCCTGGGCAGCCAGTCGCAAGTCGTGGGTGATGAGCAGAGTGGTCCGGCCGGATGTCAATCGCTTCAATGCGGTCACGACCGCTCGTTCGCTGGATTCGTCCAGGCCGTTCGTCGGTTCGTCCAGGATCAGAATCGGAGCGTTGCGCACGGCCGCGCGAGCAATCGCAATCCGCTGGCGCTGGCCGATCGACAACGTGACCCCGCGCTCCCCGAGCACGGTGTCGTAGCCATGCGGCAGGCGCTCGATGAATTCGTGAGCATTTGCCAATCGCGCGGCCGATTCGATCTGACTTTGCGTTGCGCCGGTCCGCGTGCAGGCGATATTATCCCGAACGCTGGCGGCAAACAGCAGCCCATCCTGTAATACGACGCTGATCTGCGACCGCAGCGACGCCACCTGGAAGTCGCGAATATCTCGGCCGTCGATTGTCACGCATCCCGAGGTTGGATCGTAAAGCCGCAGAAGCAAATTGACCAAGGTGGATTTGCCGATGCCGGACGCTCCAATGATCGCCACGTGGCGGCCCGCAGGCACTTCGAAACTAATGTCGTTCAACACGGGACGGTCGGGTGAGTAACAGAAGTGGACGCGCTGAAAACAAATGTGGCCGGCGAACGGTGGTGCCGCCACGGCCGTCGGCTCATCACGGATCTCTGGCGTGCGATCGAGAACGTCGAGCACGCGCTCACCGGCGGCCGCGGCTTTCGCTAACCGTCCCGTATACTTTGCCAAATCCTGCAACGGATTAAACGATCGCTTGAGATAGGCAAGAAACACGAGCAAGTCGCCGGCCGTTATGACGCCGGACAGTGCCCTGATCGCGCCGAAAAAGAGCACCAACGCCGTGGCGACAGCCCCGACGACGTCGATCCGCCGCTCCAATTGGGCCGTGAGCTTCGCCGTCACGACATTCTGCGACTGGCAGTGCCGGCTGCGCGCGGCGAATCGCGCGGAAAACAGCGGCTCCAGCGACAGCGCCTGCAGGTCTTTGACGGCGGTGAGCGATTCCGCGGCCGCGGCCGCCATTTCACCTTCACGCGCCCGCTGCTGCCGCGACGCCGCCCGGATTGTCTTCGTCAACCGCGCCGACGTCACCCAATACAGTGGAAGCGTGATCAACGCGATCAGCGCCAGTCGCCATTCCAGCCAGAGCATCAGGCTGGCCATTCCAATCAGAACCAACACGTTGGCCGCCAGCGGTAGAACCGCCGTGGCCGCCACGTCGCGCAGCATATTGACGTCGCCGACCACGCGGACTGTCAAGTCGCCACCCCGCGCCTGGGCGTGATACGATAACGACAACCGCTGAAGGTGCTGATACAAATCATCGCGCACGCCGGTCAGCACGCGATTGCCGATCAAGGCGAATCCGACAGTGCTCCAGTATTCCATCAGTGCCCGAAGCGCCGTGATGCCGACCACGCTCGCGGCGGCAAACAACAGGATCGTCAAGGGATCCATGCCGACGACCAGGCCGTCAAGCATCCGGCCTCGCAGTCCTTGCTGACGCAGCACGGAATCGATCACCCACTTAAGCGGCCACGGTTCCAACAGTTTCAACCCGACGCTGGCCAATAGCGCTCCGAGCGAGCCGGCCACCAACAGTCGTTCCGCTTTCAGCCGTGGACCAAATGCCATGACGATGCGCCGGAGGCTCGGCAATGACTCTGGCAGCGAGTGCGGTCGTCCCATTTCACACTCCCGCGCGTGCGGCCGGTCGAGTTTCGATCGCGGCGAGATGCAGCACGCGATCGGCAACTGCGTCCCAGGAATGACGCAGGACTGCCGCGAGTCGAGCGGCCCGTCCGAGCCGGGTTCGAAGTTCCGAATCGCGGACCAGGATTTGGATCGCGTGCGCGAGATCCGCGGCGTCGCCGGGTCGGACCAGCAGCCCCTGGACGCCGTGATCAATCCATTCGGCGAGCGATCCAATTCGGCTCGCCGCGATCGCACGCCCCGCAGCCATGTATTCGAGCACCTTGAGGGGCGAGAAATAAAAACCCGTCATTGAGGGATACGGCGCGACGGCGATGTCGATGTCCTGAAGGAGTCTCGGAACGACTTCGGGGCGCACGGCGCCGTAAAGTCGCGATGCGGATCGCACGTGGCGCTCGGTCAATTGGCGCTCGATCGCCGCGCGATCCGGTCCATCGCCGACGATGATCAGCTGGGTGTTTGGCCATCCCGCGTGCACGGCGGCGAACGCGTCCACGAGCGTCGGCACACCGTGCCAGGGTTTCAGCGAACCGACGAATCCGATCGTCACGGGCCGATGACTGAGCGACGGATTCCGCGCCGGCGACTCGTGCTGGAAACGCCGCGTGTCCACGCCATTGGGAACCACCTCAATTTGCCGCGGCCGCGACGTGCACTGTGCGACGTGATCCGCGACCGCCGTCGAGACCGCGGCCACGACTCCTGCCGCATCAAACGTTCGCTGCGCGATCTGCTCGGCGAGGCGACGGTTGCTGAGTTGACGGTGTGCGGCTTGCTCCTCAACGAGCGGCGCGTTGACCTCCAGGATGCTGGCACAGCCACGGCGGCGCGCCCACGCCATCCCGGCGAAGCTCCAAAGCGAGTAACGCTCATAGACCAGATCGAATGGTTCGGACCGATCGAGGCGCCGGACCAGTTCCCGATTGGCCGCAAGCGACCGCCGCTCGCGCTCGGCGGGTTCGCTGGCGACGATGGCCGGGAGTGCGTGGACGCGAAGGTCGCGCAAATCGTCGGGCGGGCGGTCGCCCCAGCGCGTCGCGAACAGCTCGATTTCGGCGCCGCGCCGCCGCAATGCGCGGATCATTTCCTGGACGTGGACGGAGCAGCCTTTCCGCCCAAAGACCGGCACACCCGGGTCGGCGCAGATGTAGGCGACGCGCATCAGACCGCCTCCTGCCACGTCCGCCGCGGCGTTGTGATGGTCTCGCAGCACGAGTGAAAGAGCGCCCGCAATCGAGCGGTATTGCAATGAACGTTGAATTGCTGCTCGATGTGGCGGCGTGCGCGGCGCGCCAGGTTCGCGCGGAGCGGCCCATCGTCCAACAGCCGCGCAATCGCGGCTGCGAGCGCCGGCGGATCGTGTTGTGGCACCGCCAGTCCGGTTTCGCCGTCGTGCAAGACTTCCGGGATGCCGGTCACATCCGTTGCGACGCACGGCGTACCCAGCGCCATGGCCTCCAACAGCACAGTCGGCAGGCCATCGCGATTGCCATCGCAGCCGACGACGCAGGGTGCGGCCAGGACGGCGGCCGACTGGATTGCACGAATCACTTCCGACGTTGGCTGCGGTCCGCGCAGAATGATTCGATCGCCTAAACCCACGCGTTGAATCTGCTCGCGAAGGTACGGCTCCTGGTCGCCGCCACCGATGATCTCGCAGGACCACGATCGATGCGTGGCTGCCAGCATTCTGCAAGCCTCAATCAGGTCGGCGAAGCCCTTCTTTTCCACGAGTCGGCCGACTGCGACAATTCGCGGCGGCCGCTCCATCGGGTCGCGAAACGGGAATTGGTCGAGCGCGATCCCGTTGTAGATCCGATGCACTTTCTGCGCGGAGAGCGCCAACGTTCGCGTGAGAAAATCGCGATTGTAATCGCTGACCGTCACGACGGCCGCCGCGTCGCCGAGCTTGGTCTGGAGGTCGTCATGACGGACGGATTCATGGAAAATGTCCTTTGCATGTGCCGTCAGCGAATACGAAATGCCGGCAACTCGCGCGGCGATTCGAGCGACGGTGGCGGCGGCCGATGCGAAGTGCGCGTGCAGATGGCGGAGTCCCCGTCGACGCACTTCCACTGCGAGGACAATCGCTTGGACGAGATCGTTAATCGGAGCTTCACTGGATCGACCGGCGTCCCAGACGTCATCCAACCCCCCGAATGCAGCATGCGCCGCTTCCATCGCCGACCAGAGGTGTCCTGCCGTTATTCCCTGCGCCGGCAGATAGGTGACGGACGCCTGAACGCGATCCACTTGTTCATGGAAGAACGTGTCGGTCGCCGGCCGCAGCGAAAACACGTCGACCTGCCATCCCGCGGCTTCGTGTGCACGGATTTCATTGATGATGAACGTTTCCGAGTATCGCGGATACCGTTTGAGCACGTATCCGACTTGGGGTGGGTCAGCGAACCGCATGGTATGGCTCGGCCTCAGGTGGCGGGGGCGGTGTCAGAGTGGATCGGGAGCCGGCGAGGACGGAGTGCAACAAGTGCGGCAGGCGGCCGGTTCCATTCAGGTCGATAGCCCGGCGGGATTTCACCGCCGGACTGGGCCCGTGAGCGACCCACTGACTGAGCGCGCCCGGCGACAAGTGTTCGGGTCGTAGATACTCCAGCAGTCCGAGTGCGCTCATGCGCTGAGCGCGGATCAACTGTTCCGTTCGCGGCTTGACGCGCGGCACGACGAGTGCGCGTTTCTCGAATGCCAGAATCTCGCTCACTGTGTTGTAACCGCCCATCGCCACGACGCAATCCGCGCCCTGAATGAAACGGCATGGTTCGGCATCGAAATCCTTCACGCGCAGGCGCGGATTCCCAGCGGCGCGGCAATGCAAACGGTGGCGCGGCGCTGGCGGCATGTCGGGTCCAGCGATGATCACGCCGTCGAGGTTGCGCGGCAACGTGGCGTCGGCAAAGGTCTCGGCCAAAGCCGCTCCGTCTTGTCCGCCACCAACGAGACACAGTGCATAAGGTCGCGAACCGCAAACCCAGTGGTCATCGCCGTCGCGCTGGCGCCCAGCAACTTGAAGTCGCCGACAGGGATTCAAATAACCAGTGAATGCGACTTTGGTACAGATTTCCGGAGGCATTCCGTATTCCCGCGAGGGATCGTAGACCGCGCGGTCGCCGTAAATCCAGATGGCGTGATAGAACTCACGGATGGCCTCAGCGGAGCCCGCCGTCTCCCATTCCCGGCGAACTTCCGACGGATCGTCGAGCACGTCGCGAAGGCCTAGGATGCATCGCGTCTTGCCCCGACCATGCAGCAGCGTCAACGCTCGATTCAGTTCGCCGAGGGCGCCGCGTGGTTCCTTGTCTACGACCAACACATCAGGATCAAATTCTGCCAGCGCGGCGGCGACAATATGCGAGCGAAGCTCAATTAGATCTCCCAATCGCACGTTCAAAGCGCGCGATCGGTATTGTCCTTCCGTCGTCTTGTGAAGCGATGGGAGCGTCAGACAATCGACGCCGTGCGGCAGTGCGAAACCGGCGGCGGTGCGGGCCCCGGCGATCAACAACACTGTCGCTGACGTCGGCGGCGCGGCGAATGTCTGCGCGATCAGCATGTTGCGCCGCATGTGCCCGATGCCCATCGTGTCGTGCGAGTAAAGCGCCACGCGCAGGCTCGGCTGACGGAACGCCACATCCGCAGTCATGCTGCTCACGTTGGCTCGATTCTTCAGGCTCGATCTCGCTGGGCTCGTCATGGGTTGCCTGCCGAATTCGTCGTTCACCAGCGCACCACGCCGGCACGTCTGCTCCACGCGGGCGACGAACTAGGTCGATGTTGAGAAAAGCGGGATTTCGAGCACCGATGCGCCGAGGAATGGCGGCGATCACCGTCGCGTGCCGTCGCGGAAATTGCGACTGCTACAATAATCATTCACGGGCCGTTGCTGCGGGAGGGAGATCTGCCGGTCGCGTTCGAACGGGGATGAATCCTCGACGGGTCCGTCCGCTCTCGTCGCCCCGGAGTTGCCGGACCCGACACGTAATCACGTGCGGAATCAGGCTCGCGCATTCTCGATTGCCGAAATGGAGTTCTCGTCAATGGTCGATTTGGTGAAATGTGTGGCGGACTCGGTCGGGTTCGGCCGCTTAACTTGACGGGGCATTTATGCAGCCGGGTGATCGACGAGCGCGCGCAGCGCCTCCTGCTCATGGGGAGCCGAGCGATCAGTCGCTCTTAATCGAGTTTCAGCGCGGGCAGGGAGACGCGGCTACGGCTCTGTATCTGCGCTATGCTCATCGACTCCACGCGCTGGTACGAAACAGGCAGGGCGCGGACCTCGCGAGTCGGCTCGATCCCGAGGATATTGTCCAGTCGGTGTTTCGGACGTTTTTTCGTCGGGCGGCGACCGGGCATTACGTCGTCCCCAAAGGCGACGAGCTGTGGAAACTGTTTCTGGTGATCGCCCTTTGCAAGATCCGCGACGCCAGCGCGTATCACCGGGCTGCGAAGCGCGATGTGCGCCGAACCCGCCCCGCCGACGGCGAGGCGCCACCTGCGAACTTCGCCAGCGGGCGCGACGAGATCGCACTCACAACGCTGCAATTGGTTATCGGTGAGATTCTCGCTCGACTGCCGCCGGGGAACCGACGTATCATTGAGCTGCGCATCGAAGGTTACGAAGTTGCGGAGATCGCCGTAAAAACAGGCCGGGCGAAACGGTCCGTGGAACGGATTTTGCAAGAATTCCGTGACCGGCTTCGGAAGGACATCGAAGCCCCGTGAGTGCTGCCGTATGATCAATGCTGCATGGACAGAACTGGATTCGTTTGTCGAGGCGTTTGAGCGGGCAAGGGCCGCCGGACCCGTGCCGGATCTGACTCGGTTTGCGCCGCCGCCCGATCATGAACTCCATTGTTCCGTGCTGCGCGAACTGATCCGAGTTGATCTTGAATTTGGATGGTCCGAAGGCCGCCCCGCCACGCTGGCCGATTACCGTCGCCGCTACCCGAACGTCTTTGCCGACGCCGACCATGCGCGCGAGATTGAATTCGAGGAATCGCGGCTGCGCCGGCAATGTCTCGCCGTCGCCGAATCGAGTGGGAATCCGATATTACCGAGCTCGTCGTTCCGATCGTCCGTCCGGTCCGAGCCCACGGAACGGCCGACCGAAATCATCGGCGATCGGGACGACCCGATGACTGCGGCGGCTTCCGCATATCTTCAATCTCGCGCCATGCGTGAGCCGGCGCAAGGCAACGGCGCCGACGAATCGCCGCATGTGGCATTGTTTCGAGCCATGTATCGGCGGGATCCGGCGGCGGCGGATCGGCTGGCGCGCGCCGTTCACTCGTGGCCAGACGTCGGCGACCAGTTCTGCGGTTTTCGCCTCGTGGCCGAATTGGGTCGCGGTGCGTTTGGGCGCGTGTTCCTTGCACAGCAAGCCGAACTGGCCGATCGGCCTGTTGCACTCAAGGTGGTCTGCGACATTCGAGGCGAGGCTCAACACCTGGCGCGATTGCAGCATACAAACGTCATGCCGATCTACTCGGTCCATGCCTCGGAACCATTTCACGCATTGTGCATGCCCTCGTTCGGCGGCACGACGCTGGATCGGTTGCTGGCCGACCGGCAGGCCATGCCATCCGCGATCCGCCAGTTGGTTTGCTGGGCCGAGCGACTCGCCGATGGACTGGCCCATGCTCATGAGCGCGGCGTGCTTCATCGAGATATCAAGCCCGCCAACATCCTGATCACCGCGGACGACGTGCCCATGCTCCTCGACTTTAATCTGGCTGCCGATGTGAGTCCGCTTGGCCCGGAAGCGTTGCAGATCGGCGGCACGCTGGCCTACATGCCGCCGGAGGCGTTGGAATCCGTTCTCGGAAACGGGCTCATGAAGGCTGACGCGCGGAGCGACGTATATTCGCTCGGCGTCGTTCTCTGGGAATTGCTCGCGGGTCGTCATCCGTTTCCCCAGCCTTCCGGGGCCGTTCGCGATGTCTTGCCGCGCCTGGTGTCCAATCGGCGCCGGCCGCCGGATGTCCGCTCTGTGAACGTCGAGGTCTCGCCGGCGTTGGCTGCCATTGTCGCGCGCTGTTTGTCGCCGAATCCGGATGACCGATACGCCACGGCTCGCCAGTTGCAAGAAGATTTGGCGCGCCAGCTGAGCGATCAACCGCTGCGGCACACGCGCGAGCCCTCCTGGATTGAACGGGCGAGAAAATGGCGGCGACGCCATCCGCGAGTCGCCGTGGCTGTCCTTGCAGCCGCAATCCTGACGCCGCTTGTGTTATTTGCCGTTCAGCAGCACCGCGATGCGTCCATCGCGCGCGCGGAGCAAAGCGTCGCAGAGTTCCGCCAGGAGAAGAAATGGGCGGCGACGGTCCTGAAACTTCCTGGGATCGCACCGGTGGATCAAAAGTTGGCGCGCGACCGGGCCCGAAAAGCGATTGAGCAATGGGATGAATCGACCGGCCAAGCGCCATGGGGATGGATCTCGGAGTCGCAGCGCGCCGAACTCCGCCGAGACCTGGGCGAGCTGCTTCTGGTATCAGCGGCGGCCGAAGTGCGCTCGGCGTCGCGCGACGATCCCAAGCCAAATCTGGCCGAAGCGGCTCGGCTCAACACGGCTGCGGAAAAGTACCTGCGCGGCGCGGCCGGTGAACGGGCGCTGTGGCGGCAACGAGCCGCGATCGCACAGTTGTCTGGTCATGCCCAAGAGTCTGATTATTACCGCAAACTCGAATCCGCGGCGCCGATGGCGTCCGCGCTGGATCGCCACCCGCTCATCCTGGAAGCGTGGGAATCCGGACGATTCCGCGAGGCGATCGCACGAATTCGCGAAGCGCTCGACGCCAGTCCGGACGAGGCGTTTCTCTGGCATGCGCTCGCCGAAGCCCATATGCGGCTGGAAGAGTTCGATCTGGCGTATGGCTACCTGGACGCCAGCCGCGCTTTGTTTCCCGACTTCTATCGCACGTACTACCAGCGCGGAATCATTGAACTCTCTCGGCGCCGCCCGCAAGCCGCACTAGCCGATTTCGACCGGACGTTGCAACTCCAACCGAATTACTTTCCTGCATACATGCAGCGAGCGGTGGCGAGGACGCATCTGGGTGACCGCGACGGGGCGATGGCGGATCTTGACGTGGCGCGCGAGCACGCCGCCGCATTGCTTCCCCGCCCACCCGCTCAGATCGAGTTCATGCGCGCGCGATTGTTGTCCCTGCTCGGCGATGCCGCCGGCGCCCGACGGGCGCGCGAGGCCGGCCTGGCGCAGCCGCCGATCGACGCCGATGACTGGGTGATCCGTGGACTATCCCGCATCGATGACGATCCTCGAGCCGCCCAAGCCGACTTCGAAGAGGCCCTGCGGCTCGACCCGCGGCATCCCGCAGCGCTGCGCAATCTGGCGCATGTCCTGGCCGAATCCCTGGGGCAAGCCGAACAATCCCTGGCAGCGCTCGATCGGTTGATCGAGCGCTGGCCGGATTCGGCCGCCGATCTGTCCGGACGCGGGGTCGTCCTCGCTCGCCTCGGGCGGCGCGATGACGCCCACCGAGACGCCCGCGCAGCCTTGAAGTCGAACCCGGGTCCCCTTACTCGTTACCAGGTTGCCGGGATTTACGCCCTCACGGCGCGAACGAATCCGCCAGACGCTTTGGAAGCGGTGCGCCTATTGACCAGCGCCTTCCGCGAAGGCGTCGGTCTTGAACTCGTCGACGGCGATACCGATCTGGACGCCATTCGTCAACGACCCGAATTTCGGCGGGCCGTGGAAGCGGCCCGCGTTCTTCGGCCGATGCCGTCAAGTGAGCCGAATTCGCCGCGAAGTCATCGCTGACTGGGATCAAGCCATGAACCGTCGAACGATCCGATTGCGATTGCAACGACTGGACGACCGCGTGCTGCCCGCAACCTACGGCGTGCCTTGGGGTGATTCACGCCATCTGACCATGAGCCTGGCACCGGATGGCGCCCCAATTGCAGGACACGCGAGCGACTTGTTCGCGACGCTGGATGCGCAGATGCCGAGAACGATCTGGCGCACGCAGCTGCTGCGCGCCATGCAGTCGTGGGTTTCACTCACGAATCTGAGCGTCGGCGTGATCGGCGACTCCGGGTTGCCGTTCGGGACTCCGGGCCTTGGTCAGGGTGACCCACGATTCGGCGACATCCGCCTCGGCGGACAACTCATGGATCAGAGCGTCCTGTCGATCTCGGTGCCGCACGATCCATTCCTGTCCGGCACTTGGTCCGGCGACGTACTGTTGAATTCGTCATTCAACTTCACGCAGCTTCAGACCGATCTCTATTCGATCGCTTTGCATGAATTCGGCCATGTCTTCGGCCTTCCACACAGCGCAGATCCCACGTCGGTCATGTTTAGCCACGGGGCTCGCACATACTCTGGGCTGTCGCCGTCGGACGTTCTGGCGATCCGCAACCTGTACGGCGTGCGCGTGCCGGACGGCAATGAAGGGTCGAACGGCAATGACACCATGGGCCGGGCTACGCGGATCCGCACGGAAGACCCGACGATACCGGGAATCGCCTTCGGCGACATCACGACGAGCCAGGACGTTGATTTCTATCGAATCGACGTTCCCATCAATTATGTCGGCCCAGCGTCGATTCGCGTGGTCAGCGCCGGGATCAGTCAGTTGGCATTTCGAATGACGGTGTACAACGAGGCGGGAACGGTATTGAGCCAGACGAACAGCGTCGATCCGGCCGGCGGTGCCGCGGCGATGACGCTCATGCGGGCCGTGCCCGGCCAAAAGTACTTCATCCGAGTCGAAGGCGATCAAAGCGACATTTTTGGCATCGGCCGATATGGAGTCGCGGTCAGTCTCTTCGGCTTCTCCAACGTCGATCGTGGAGCGATCGATCGCGTGCTCCGCGGCCCCTATGACAATCTCAGCCCCAGTGAGCTCGAAAAGCTGTTTCGTCCTGAAGTCGACCCACTCTTGAACGACGATGACGGCGGTGACGACGATCCGATCAACGCGGTTCGATTGGAGGCGTCGCATAGCAGCGTTGCCGTGACGCATTTTGGCATGTTGGCCAGTCTCGACAGCCCGACGGACGTCGATTATTACCGCGTGGCCGTCGAGCTCGGCGGAACTCAAGCCAGCGTCGTGACCGCGACAACGTCGGGATTACTTGGCACGACGATCCCCCCGCGCATCGAATTGCTGGACCACAATCTGGCGCCGTTGCCGTACCAGGTTCTGGCGAATGGCAACGGAACCTACACCGTTCAGGCCACGGGCCTCGATGACAACGAGGACATTTATTTGCGAGTGGCAGTCAATCCCGGATCCACCGCGCTGACCGCGAATTACGGATTGAACGTCGATATTGGCGGACAAGCCGCGACGTTGCAAACGTTCTCGGCCGCGACATTCACAGGAACCGCCACGGCGGCTCAACAGACCTTGTACGTGGCTCGGCCGCAACTGTTTCAGTTTCTGCTGACTTCGTCTGCCGGCGGCGCGTCGCTCGGCGCGCAGATTCAGGCGACGATCACAAATGAGCACGGGGCGGTTGTGATGAACCTGGTCGGGCGCATCGGCGAGCCGACGTCCGGACCGAGCGTGCTGCTGGCGCCTGGACCGTACACGATATCATATCGCATCAAGGCGCTTCCCGGCTCGCCGCCGGTCTCATTTGCCCTGCGGGGCATGAGCTTGTCCGATCCGATCGGTCCCGTCCGCAACGACACGACGCTGACGCCCCGGTACGTTGATCCGAACAATCCGAACAGTTACATTTACCCCAACGGCGTTCATACTCAGGACGAGTATATCTGGACCGGGATTGTGTTTATTTGACGGCCCGACATCGGCGACGCGCCGACGCCGCTTGCAGCTGGCCGCGGTCCAGTTTCAATCGGCGTTGCTCGTCCATGCGCCACATGGCGCTCCTCGAAGTTGCCAGGATTCGGTGGCGCACCGCCGCGGCTGATGCCGCTTCTCTCAATGTCGGACGTGACTTGGCTTTGCCACGGCATTGGGAGAAAGGGGCATCTGTCATGAGCAACGGGAATCGCACGAAACTCGGAGTTTTGGTACTGGAAGGTCGCGACGTGCCCTCGACCACGAACTTGTTCGACGCGAACTGGTATCTGGCGCGGAATCCTGACGTGGCCGCCTACGTCGCCACCGGCGCTTTGACTGCGGAGCAACATTTCCGAATTCACGGCGACCGCGAACAGCGTTCCGGGAATCCGGTGTTCGAAGATCGAGATTATCTGGCGGATTATCCCGACGTCCGCAGCGCCGTGCAGCGTGGGGAGATCACGCCCTTCCGCCATTTCGAGCTGCACGGCCAGTTCGAGGGGCGCAATCCGAGCCACGCCTTCAACGTCCGCGATTACTTGGCCGACAATCCCGACGTCGCCGCCTTCGTCGCCACGGGCGGAGAAACCACGGCAGAGCATTTCTGGCGACATGGACAATTCGAAGACCGTTTACCGTTCCGGACGTTCGACCGCAGCTCGTATCTCGATGACAATCCCGACGTTCGTGACGCCGTTCGAAACGGAGTGATGACGACGGTCGGTCATTACATCAACTTTGGCCGCCTTGAACATCGCCCGCTGCGGACGTCGACGCTTATTTCCATCCAGTTCGGCCAGACGACGACGGTCACCGGCGTGTCGCAGAACCACAATGACCGCGTCTTCTATTCGTTTGTAGCCCCGCGCTCTGGCCGATTGACCGTGGTCGTCGAATCTCCGAACGGGCAGTTTGCCCAAGCCGAAGTGGAAAACGCCCGGACCAGTATCGACGTTTTGGAAACCGATCCCAACGATGGCATCAATACGGCCTCCGGACTCGTCGAGGGCGGGACAACGTATTTCCTCCGCATGCGGGCGCCACGGAATACTCCGACGCCGTTCGTCGTGCGGCTCACGCTATCCTAGGCGCCGGTCCCATCCAACCGGTACTCCCACTGGAGCCTGACTCGCGGGCAAGCGGTGCCGCTCGCGGTCTGGCTCACTAGTGGGAGTCTTCCCGATCCAGTGGCTCCGTCAGAAGTTGTACTGCACCAGGCCGTTGACGCGATTGGCCTGGCCGTGTTGACCATCGAGATTCTTCCGCTCGCCCCAGATGTACTCGATGCCCAACGAAAGATTGGGAATGGGGATATACCACAGGTTGGTCGTGAAGTACTTGCCGCCGACGTAGGTGTTGCCCGGCTGATTGCCGTTGTTGCCGACGTTGACGGCGGAATACGTGATCGCGCTGAGCCACTTTTCGGTGTACCACTGCTCGTAGCTGAGAATCCAATTGGCGACGTAAAGCGTGTCGAATGATCCCGTGACCGGGTCCACCTGTGCGTCGAGACCCTGACCAACGGTATCCTGCACGTAGCGGCCGGTGCCCCAGCCAAACGTGTATTGCCCGATCAATCGGCAACGATCAAGCGCAGTCGGGTTCTCCTTGTGCAGCGGCACGGAGCCGGTGAGTAAGGCCCAGGGGTGAATGGTCGAGGCAATGCTCATGCCGACGCCGCCGCGACGCGTGACGTCGCCTGCCGTCGGCTGGTAGCCGATCGTGCGAAACAGGCCGGACACCTGCAAATGGCCGCGGTCCGCTTCGTAGCGAAGGTGCGTGGCGAAGTCCGGGACGTCCTGCACGGCGACGCCCTGACCATTCGTCGTGATGTCTGAGAACGGCCGTTCCATACTGGTCGCCCAGAAGAGCTGGTCAGCGAGGGGAACGGTGATCCGCGCACTGGGTTGGCGCTGATTGACCCAGCCGGCTGGACCTTGGAAATCCACGACGCTCGGCCAGGTGCTGGCGTCCATGAACACCGTGTTTTGCTGCCCGACGCGGAAGTACCCGAAGTCCACGAAGGCATGGCGCAGACGAAACGGATTGCCGCCGCCGCCGGCCGCTTGTCCTGGTCCGTTGAAGAAGTCGCCTTCGACGAACGTGTGCACGTTCCATTCGCGGAATGAAGTTGGGGTCCAGGATTCAATCGCGATCCGGCTGTACCGAGCCGACATGTTGAAGTTCTGGCCGGATGTTTGCGGAACCGGAATCGTATTGGGAACGAAGCTGTCGGCGCTGCCGATCGGGTCGAAATCATAGAGGCCCATGAGCCGCACGAAGCCACGGAAACGAAACGACGTATTCGTTCCGGGCACAAGAAAGGAGCCTGGAACCAGGCCGCGGACCACGAATCGCTCGCGTTCTTCCGGGGTGACCGGCACGGGCGACGGCAGAGGCATGAACTCGCGCGTGCCGGGGCCCCACTGCTGGTCGCGCGCTTCGTAACCCGGCGGCGCGTATTCGATCACGGTTCGCAATTGCGTCGCAAAGCCCGCGGTGAAGTTGTAGCCGGGGCGGTAGTAGTACCCGGGAATCGGAGCGCTGTACGGTTGATACTCGCCTGCCGGCGTGTCCTGGACGTCGAAGTCACGATTGTAAAAGCCCGGCCGCTGATACGCCGATACCGGCGAGGCGAGCAACGGGTACAACGGTGAGTCGCCGGGCTTCGGCGTCGACGCCGGAATGCCGCCTTCGGGCCGCGATGGGAACTCCGGGAACCCGCCTTCGGGGAACACTTGTGATTGCTGCGGAGCGTCTTGTGGAATCGCCGGGACTGGCGCGACCGGCTCCGGCTGCGGGGGCGGCTGAGATTGCGCCGACGTTCCCGAGACCATCAATAGAAACGCGACACTAAATCCCGTGGTGGAGAGCGCGCAAGATCGGTTGTTGCGACCGCAAAACATAGGCTCCCCCGGTCGGCTTAAGGCCCGATCCACGCGTGCATCGTGCACTATCTCAGAATGATGGAGGGGGGCTGATAGCCGGAGTCACCGAAACTGTCAATCCGGACCATCTTGACTCGATGTTTGCGCATCGGGGCCGATCAAGTGAAACGAAAGAATCGGCGACTGCGACGTGAGGGTGGCGAAGATGGCGAGAGCCGGCAATGGTTCTCGGTTCCTTGACCGGCTGATTTCGCTTGATTGGTTCGACGTGGATGCCAGGATTACTGGGCGGTGTCTTCAACTACGCGCACCACGACGCGGAAGCCGAAATCGCGGCGTGGGACCGCACGGAACGGCTTCAGAGCGTCGGCCCAGAAGGGATCGAGTTGCGGAGCGGGATCAAAATCAGCCACGGCTGCCTGGCGATTGAATATGCCCTTGCCCTGACTGGCGCCGATTCGGAAGCACGCGGCAAGGTTGTAGCATCCCACTGCCGCCGGCGATTCCACCGGTCCGCAGCGGTGGTTGACGGCGATCTCCTGTCCGCAGCCAATTGTCGTTGGATCGACATTCACGGTGAGAACGCTGGTTCCGCTGCTCGCCAGAGTCGCCGTCGCCGACCCTTGCTCCGCGCTGCCACACCCCTTCCCACACGCCTTCTTGTCGTGGAAGCAGCACCGCGATGGTTCCGTCACCTGGAGCGTGCCGATCAGCCGGCCGACCATGCCGACGCGCGGTGGGCGAACCCCGGTCCGCGTCGGCAGGATCTCGAGTTCCTGATCGAGCCGGAAGTCGATGCCGGCCGATGAGCATTTGCAATCGGAGCCGGCCACGGCGGCGCCGGCCATGGTCACGACGATTGTGTGCGGTTCGGGCTGCTCGACCACGATCGATCCACCGCCAGTCTGGGCGTCGCGGTCGCGGCTGGGCGTGGCTTCGGCGCGGCGCGATCGCAGCACGATCTGGTAGGGCGGCGACGATGGAGTATCCGCGGCGACGGCGGAGCCGATGACAATCGCCATACCGCAAGCAAGCATGACTCGCGACGCGCGCATGGGATGCGCTCCTGAACACGTCCGATTTGCGCCCGACTGTCGAACACCGGCTTAGACATCGGTCGGAGCGACCCGGGGGTTGGGCACATTCCGAATAATCGGCGATGCCTTCCGCTCGTCCGATCGCATCGAACTGGCGCATCCCGCCCAATCGGCAAACTCGAGCCCTGCTTGATACTCGTGAGACGAATCGAAACGGCATGGCTATACTCATTTCATTCGGTTCTTGCGTTGACTCGCGCCCACGGGAGAAGTCATGCGCACCGCTGTGGGACGATGCCTTTATCACGCCCGATTGGCCGTCCAAGTCATCCTTGCGATGAGCACGGGCTGCTCGCCGCCGGCGGAGACTAGACCGGAGCCTGTGCGGCCGGTCAAAACAATGGTGGTCGTGGCCGGCGACGAAGCGCATCGCCGATCGTTCCCTGGCAAGGTTGATTCATCCCGGCGCGTCGAGTTGGCGTTTCAGGTTCCCGGCGTCTTAATCAACTTCCCGGTCAAGGAGGGACAGCGCGTCCAGAAAGGCGACGTGATTGGACAATTGCGGCCCGATGAGTTTCAAGCGAGGCTCAAGGCGCTGCAGGGACAGCTCGACCAGGCGCGGGCCGCGCTGTCCGCCTTGCGCGCGGGTGAGCGACCGGAAGAGCGCCGCCGGCGGGAAGCGGCCGTCCGCGCCGCCGAGGCGCGGCTCGCCAACGCCCGCGCGGAGTACGAGCGGCTGTCCCAGCTTGTGCGCACCGGCGCCGTCGCTCGAACCGAATTCGACCTGGCCGAATCCGCGTATCGCGTCGCGCAGGAAGAACTCAAGTCGGCCGTGCAAGCGTTGGAAAAATCGACCATCGGCCGGGAAGAGGACATCGACGCTCAGGAAGCTGCTGTCCGCAGCCTCGAAGGCCGTGTCGTCGAGGCCAACCTGCAACTCCAGGACACGACGCTCCGCGCGCCGTTCGACGGTGTAATCGCCCAGCGCTTCGTCGAACAAAACCAGAACGTGCGAGCCAAGGAGCCGATCGTTCGCTTTCAGGACGCGGAGGAAATCGAGGTCGTCGTCGACGTTCCGGAGGCGGTCATGGCTGGCGAAATCCGCCAATCCGACATCATCGAAATCCTGGCCGAGTTCAGCGGCGCTCCGGGGGTGCCGTTTCCAATGCGAATCAAGGAGGTGGCACAGCAGGCGGACTCGACCACGCAGACATTTGCCGTTCGTGCCGCGATGCCCGCGCCGACGTCCGTCCGGCTGTTGCCCGGCATGAGCGCGGTCGTCACCGTCGCCTATCGGCGGGCGTCGATTCTCGGCGATCGGATTCTCGTACCGGTCACGGCGATCACCAACGACGGAGGCCAGCAGCCCGCGGCGTGGATTCTTGGCTCGGACAACGTGGTCCGACGCCGACCCGTCCAGCTTGGCGTGCCGACCGGAGATCGGATCGAGGTATTGGCCGGTCTGCAACCGGGCGATCGGATCGTCACCGCCGGCGTTCGGTTCCTTCGCGACGGCATGAAGGCTCGCGACCTCGGCGACGCTCTGGGGGCCGCTCAGCCATGAATCCCGGCGTTCTGGCCGTCAAGTATGATCGCGTCACATTCGTTGCCATGGCACTCCTCCTGACGGGGGGCATCGTCGCTTATCGAGAACTGGGACGGCTTGAAGACCCCGAATTCACCATCAAGGAAGCCTTGATCGTCACGCCCTATCCCGGCGCCAGTGCCGAGGAAGTCGCGCTCGAGGTTACGAACCCGATTGAGAGTGCCTGCCAGCAATTGGGGCAGTTGAAGCGAGTCGAATCGGAATCACTTCGCGGGCGGTCCGTGGTCAAGGCCGTCATCAAGGACCGCTATGATCGCGAGAAGATTCCGCAGGTCTGGGACGAACTTCGCCGCAAGATCAATGATGTGCAACCGCTGTTGCCGCCGTCGGCGCGCGGGCAGTCCATCGTTGTCGACGATTTCGGCGACGTGTACGGCGTCTTCCTGGCCATCACCGGGGAGGGCTTCACGTACCCGGAATTGCGGCGCTATGCCGAGTTTCTGCGCCGCGAATTGCTACCGATCGCCGGCGTGAAGAGCGTCGAACTCTTCGGTGAGCAGCAGGAGCAAGTGTTCCTGGAGATTTCCCGGCCGCGGCTGGCGCGGTTGGGAGTCAACGAGGAGCAGATTTACTCGCTGCTGACTGCCAAGAATGTGGCGGCCGACGGCGGCCGCATTCGCGTCGGCCCCGACCACCTGCCCATTGATCCGTCGGGCGGATTCACGACTCCCGAAGAGATGCTGGACATTGTGATCGGTTCCGACCGCAGCGGTCGGCAATTCACGCTTGGAGACGTGGCCGAGATCCAGCGCGGCTACAGCGATCCGCCGCGGCGGATCGTGCGATTCGATGGCCTGCCGGCGATCGGCCTGGGCATCTCCACGGTGCAGGGCGGCAACGTCGTCCGCATGGGCGAAGGCGTCCGCCGCAAGCTGGAAGATCTCAAGCCCGATCAGCCGATCGGCATCGAAATCGGCGAAATCAACTTTCAACCCGAAGCGGTCACGGCGGCCACCTCGGATTTCATCTTCAATCTGGCCAAGGCGGTCACCATCGTGATCGTCGTGTTGCTCATCACGATGGGCCGCAAGACCGGATTCATCATCGGCATCGTGCTGTTCCTGACGATCATGGCCACGTTTCTGGTCATGTACATGGTCGGCGGCTTGCTCATGGAGCGCATCTCCCTCGGAGCGCTGATCATCGCGCTGTGCATGCTCACCGACAACGCCATCATCGTGATCGAAGGCGTGAAGGTCCGCATCGAGGCGGGCGAGGACAAGCTCGAGGTCGTCCGCGACGTGGTGGCTCAGAACCAATGGCCGCTCTTTGGTGCGACCGCCATCGGCATCATCGCGTTCGCGGCCATCGGACTTTCGGAAGATCGCACCGGCGAATACACCAATTCGCTGTTCTGGGTCATTCTGATCGCACTGAGCCTCAGTTGGGTCTCGTCAGTGACGTTCACGCCGCTCCTGGGATGTTTGTTTTTCCGGCCATTGGCGAAGGGCTCCACGGGTGAATCCTCGGTTGATCCGTACAATCGCGGCATTTTCCTGATGTATCGCCGGCTGCTCGAGGCGGCGCTGCGGTGGCGTTGGGCCGTCGTGATCATGGCGATCATCGGCTTCATCGCAGCCCTGTACGGGTTTACCAAAGTCGATCAGAGTTTTTTCCCGCCGGCCACGCGGCCGCAATTCATGGTCGATGTGTTTCTGCCCTCTGCAACGCACATCCGTGAAACCGAGGCCTTCACAGAATCGATCGAGAAGTTCATCGCGGCGCAACCAGGCGTCCGGCACATCAGTTCGTTTGTTGGCGGCGGCGGCCTGCGATTCCTGCTCGTCTATTCGCCCGAATCGGAGAATCGGGCCTACGTTCAGTTCCTCGTGCAGGTGGACGACCCGCGCTCGATCGACGGTCTGCTCGAAAAGATTCAGTCCCATCTCGACGAGCAGCATCCGAACGCCAACGCGGTGGCCAAGAAGTTCCTGCTCGGACCGGGCAGCGGCGGTCGAATCCAGGCTCGCATCAGTGGTCCGGACCCCAGCGTGCTCCGGCAACTCGCCGATCGCGCCGTCGCGGTCCTGGAGGCCGACGGCAACGCCAAGGGCGTCCGGCACGACTGGCGCGACCGGGAACTGGTCATCCGGCCGAGTCTCCTGGAATCTCAGGCTCGGCGGAACGGCATTACCCGCGCGGACGCCTCGGCCGCCCTGCAAACGAGCTTCGAAGGCCGTGTCGTCGGCTTCTACCGGGAACCGGGGCACGCTGGAACTGGCCGCGGAACCTACCCGCAGGAGACGCGCTTGTTGCCGATCATCGCCCGGCCGCCGCTGTCGGAACGCCGCGACATCGCAGCAATCGACAGCCTGCAAATCTGGAGCCCCGTCGCCGGTCGGATGATTCCGCTGACGCAGGTCGTATCCCGCGTGGCGATGGATTGGGAAGATCCGCTCGTCGCCCGGCGTGACCGATTCCCAACGATCACGGTCCATGCCGATCCGCGATCGGGGTTGCCGAGCAAACTGTTCGATCGAGTTCGGGCCGGGATCGAAGCGATCGAGATGCCGGCCGGCTATCGAATGGAATGGGGCGGCGAGTATGAAGATTCCCGCGACGCGCGAGCGGCCCTGGCCAAGCCTCTGCCATTTTTCGCGGCCATCATGCTCTTTATCGTCGTTTGCCTGTTTAACTCCATCCGGATCACCACGCTGATCTGGCTGGTCATGCCCTTGGCGATCATCGGCGTCACCGTGGGCCTGCTGCTGACCGGCAAGCCATTCGGCTTTATGGCGCTTCTGGGCGTGCTGGCACTCGGCGGCGAACTGATCAAGAACCAGATTGTCGTGCTCGCCAAGATTCTGACCGAAAAGGAACGCGGCGCGCCGGCTTATCAGGCGATCCTGACCGGCGGGACGAGCAAGATGCGCCCGGTCAGCATGGTCGTGCTGACCACGGTGCTCGGCATGATTCCGCTCCTGGTCGACCCGTTCTTCGGAGCCATGGCGGTGTGCATCATGTTCGGACTGGCGTTCGCGGCCGTGCTGTCGCTGATCGTGACGCCAGTCTTGTATGCGATGTTCTTCAATATCCACAAGGACAAGGAAGCGCCGGCTGCGGCGGAATCTTGAACTCAAGGCGCGTGCGAGGGGGATCAGTGGAAACAGGACGTTTGGCCCAGTCGCCGGCCCAGAAAGGATTTGTCTCCACCGGTGCGCTGCCGCCGCCGGTCGAGATTCAGCACCTGGTGAACGAGGCCTACTCTCGCTTTCGTTCGAATTCCGAGGGCGCCACTTCCAAGGTCTACCCGGCGTTGGCCCGCGTCTCGCCGAAGCTCTTCGGCATTTGCGTCGTCAGCACCGCGGGCAACGTTTACGCGGCGGGCGACGCGGACCACGAGTTTGCCATCATGAGCGTGTCCAAGCCGTTCATCTTCGCGCTTGTGTGCGAGTTGCTCGGCCCGGCGGAGATGCGCGACAAGATCGGGGTCAATGCGACCGGCCGGGCGTTCAATTCGGCCGAGGGCGTCGAGCGCGGGGACAACGGCCGAACCAATCCGATGGTCAACGCCGGCGCCATCGCCACGACAAGCCTCGTGCCCGGCAAGACGATCGCCGAGCGCTGGAAGTTCATTCACAGAGGCATTTCGCGGTTTGCCGGGCGAACACTGCCGCTGAATCAGGAAGTGTACCAGTCGGCTTCGCAAACGAATTATCGCAATCAGAGTCTCGCACGCCTGCTGCAAAGCTATGGGCGCGTTTATCTCGATCCTTCCGAGGCCGTCGACCTGTACACGAAGCAGTGCTCGCTCAACGTCTGTGCCCGCGATCTGGCCGTGATGGGCGCCACCCTGGCCGACGGCGGCGTCAACCCCGTGACGAAGGAGCGCGTCGTCGATCCGATGGTATGCCATTACACGCTGGCCGTGATGGCGACGGCCGGGCTTTACGAAACGTCCGGCGATTGGCTCTACGACATCGGGTTGCCGGGCAAGAGCGGCATTGGCGGCGGCATCGTCACGGTGTCGCCGGGGAAGGGCGGACTGGGAACCTTTGGTCCGCTGCTCGACGCGGCTGGTAACAGCGTCAAGGGACAACTGTCGGCCATGTTCCTGTCCCAGAATCTGGGCATGGATTTGTTCGTGTCGCAGCCGGCGGACGGAAACGGCGGCAGGGCTGCCCGCCGCCGAAATCCCTGAACCATATTCGACTCCGGACTTTCGTGGCGAGACCAGCGGCATGAGCGATCCAAATCCATCGCGGCGGTCGGCGTTCCAGATCGCGCTGAGCGCGATCGAGCGGATCGGCAACAAGGTGCCGCACCCGGCCGTGCTATTCGCTGGTTTGATCGTGGCGCTGGTTGCCCTCTCAGCCGCCCTGGCGAGCGCCGGCGTTCATGTCACCTACGAGCGCATCAATCCCGAGACTTACAAATTCGAATCGCTGACGACGGCGGTCCGCAGCCTGATCTCGGCGGAGGGAGTTCGATTTATCACAACCTCGGCCGTTCGAAACTTTGTCAACTTCGGGCCGGTCGGCATCATCCTCGTGGCGATGATCGGCATCGGCGTGGCCGAGCGCAGCGGGTTGATCGGCGCCATCATTCGCAAGATCGTGCAGGTGGCGCCGGGTTCGTGGATGACGGGGATCATCGTGGCTCTCGGCGTCGTATCGAGCATCGCGTCGGACGCCGGCTACCTGGTGCTGATTCCGCTCGGAGCTTCGGCGTTTCACAGTCTCGGGCGGCATCCGCTGGCGGGACTCGCGGCGGCTTTTGCCGGCGTGGCCGCCGCATTCGGAGCGAATATCCTCGTCAAGCCGATCGACGGCATCCTGGCGGAAATGACCAATGACGCGCTCCGTATCGTGGACCCGTCGAAGTCAATCTCCCTCACGGCTAACTTTTATTTCGGCGTCGCGTCGAGCGTGCTGCTAATCGTCGTGTGCACCTGGGTCACCGCGCGAGTCGTGGAGCCGCGGCTCGGGGCCTACGGCGGTGAAAAGTCCGCCGAGGATGAACGCGGTTTGTCGGCCGACGAATCGCGTGGCCTGATTTACGCCACCGTCGCGGTCGCCGTATTCCTGGGCATCCTGGCGTGGTTGACGCTGCCGGCCGGGGCGCCGATGCGGCATCCCGAAACCGGCGCCATCATCGGCGATTCACCGTTCATGGACAGCTTGGTTTTCTTCATCATGGCCGGATTCTTCATGGCCGGGGCGGCCTACGGCGTGGGCGCTCGGACGATCGGCAGCGCGAATGCCGTGATTCAAATGATCGTCAAGACCTTCGCCGATCTCGCCGACCTGCTGTTTCTGTTTTTCGTGATCAGTCAGTTCGTCGCCTATTTCAACTTCACGAACATCGGCACGATCATTGCGGTCCGACTGGCGGAGACGCTCAAGGCCGCGGATTTGACCAGCATGACGCTGCTTTCGGCGTTCATCGCCATTGGGGTGCTGATGAGCATTCCGGTGCCGAATATTCTGCCGAAGTGGGCGATCCTCGCGCCTGTATTCGTGCCGCTGTTTCACAAGCTCGGCGTCGCGCCGGACGTGGTGCTGGCGGCTTATCGGGTGAGTGATTCGCCCCCGAACGTGATCAATCCGTTGCTGCCGCACTTCGCGCTGGTCGTGGGGTTTGCCCGGCGCTGGCAGCCGGACGCCGGCGTGGGCACGATTGTCGCCATGATGCTCCCCTATGCGGCGGCGACAATGTTCGCATGGGTGATCCTGTTTTTCGCCTGGTACCTGCTTGGCATTCCATTCGGGCTGTGATCGATGGCGGAACCGCAGATGAGGAACCATGTCCGCAGCCTCCGGCACGACTGAAACGGCGCCGCTTCTCGAGTTCATGCTGCAGCTCGGGAAGGCCTACCTGGCGTGTGGCGAACAGACGGCGTTGGTCGAGTCGTATCTTCGCCGGGTGGCCGCCACGCGCGGACTTCGCCGGCCGCGCGTCGTCGTGTTTCCCACGGCGGTGTACATCGCCGTGCAAGACGATGCCGGCGAGCATGTCACGCTGTCGGAGGGCGCCACGCAGCGACTGCGGCTCGATCAGATTGCGGCAATCTACGAGCTCGGCGCCGAAGCACAGCGCGGGGGCGTCTCGCCGCGCGATGGTCTCGAACGGCTCGAACGGATCGCGCGGATGCCGCCGCGGTTCGGCACGGCCGGAGTTCTTCTCGGACATACGGTCCTGACTGTCGGGCTGGCCATGGTACTGCTGCCGACGCCGGCGAATGTCCTGGCCGCGGCCGCCCTCGGATTGATCGTCGGGCTTGTCAAGATCGCCAACCGCGATCAGCCGATTCTGTCGGCGCCGCTGTCAGTGGTCGCGGCGACGGTGGTTGCCGCGCTGGTTCTGATCGCTCACGGCCGTGGCGCGCCCATCGACCCGATTTATGCCGTCGTGCCGCCGCTGGTCACCTTTCTGCCCGGCGCCATGCTGGCGTTCAGTCTCGTCGAACTGGCCTACGGCGACATGGTTGCCGGCTCGGCTCGACTGATCACCGGCATTGTGCAACTCGTTCTGCTGGCGTTCGGGCTCACCGTCGGCGCGTTACTCGTCGGGATGCGGCCCGACTCCGTGTTGGATGGTTACCGCGTCGTCGAGGCGCCGCTATGGGCGTCTCTGGTCGGCGTGACCATTTTCGGTTTGGGCATCTTCATTCACAACTCAGCGCCGGCGGGGTCCCTGCCGTGGATCCTGCTGGTGCTATTCGCGGCGTTCGGCGGTCAGCAACTCGCCGCGCGAACGATCGGAGTGGAGGTCGGTGGATTCTTCGGCATGCTTTTGGCGACGCCGCTCGGCAACGTGATCCAGAATCGATTTCGCGGTCCGCCGGCAATGGTGACGTTTCTGCCCGCGTTCTGGCTGCTGGTGCCCGGAGCGCTTGGGTTGATCGGCGTCAAGTCGCTCTTGTCCGAACGGGCGGCGATCGACGGCCTCGTGACCATCGTGTTCTCGTTCGCATCGATCGCACTGGGCGCGCTCGTCGGGGAATCGCTCTACAAGTGGATATCCCGGCGGCTGGACTGACCGACGGGCGACGGACTCATTTGTGCGGCGGCATTTTCTCGCCGGCGGCCTCGACGATCTCGCGGGCCTCCTCCCACGTGAGCGTGCCGTCCAACAGAGCGATCTTCAGCGCCGGCTTCAGTTCCGGGTGCTTTTCGACAAGCGCTTGCACTCGCGCTCGCAGTTCGGCGTTCGCCTGCTTGACGCTAATCCACTCCCAGAGCGGCCAAAGCGAGAATGAGACGATTGCGACCAGCGCCAGGATCGCGCCCGATTTCATCATCGAACCGTTCATATCCTTGCAACTCCTGTCGGGCGGCGCCGTCGGCGTCAGCCGCCCAGCGTGGCCAAAGCCACGGCAAGCCGGCAGCCCTGGAGAAATTCCGGCACGTCCACATATTCCTTGATGGTGTGGATCTCATACTGCCCGGCGCCAATCGTCACCGTCGGTACGCCGTGCTTGACGAGCCAGTTCGCGTCGAGACCGCCGTTCGAAAACAGCAGCGTCGGCTTCAGTCCCAGAGATTCGACGGCTTTTCTGGCGTGCTGGACGGCGGGAGTCGATTCGTCGAGCTTGAACGGCGGATAGGCGGCCTTGTGATCGAACTTGACCTCCGCCATGCCGCCTTCGGCGTCCTTGACCTGGCCTCGGGCTTTTTCAAATGCTTCATTGTAACCTTCCGTGATCTTCGCGGCGAACGCGGCTTCGGGGCTGCGGGCCTCGCCCCTGATGTACACATAATCGGTCACGACGTTGGTGGCGTCGCCGGCCGCAGTTGTGCCCCCTTTGCCGCCGAAGATGCCGACGTTGCTCGTCCCTTTGCCATCGGGCTTCTGCACTTTGCCGAACCATCCGGCGCGATGGGCTTCGGCGAGGGCCAGCGAGCCGACCAGCGTTGCCGAGATTCCTTTCTCCGGCGCGACGCCGGCGTGCGACGCCTTGCCCTTGATTTCGACTTCCCAGTTCTCCTGACCGACGGCGCCGGTGATCAGTTCCGACGCCAGTTTGCCGTCCACGTTGAAGCACATCGTCGCGCCGCCGAGTTCCTTCGCATGCAACTCGCGGGCGCCGTGCAGGCCGCTCTCCTCACGGACGGTGAAGAGGAGGGTGATCGGCGGGTGCGGCAGCTTGTGCTTCAGGAGCGTCTGCACCAGGGCGACGAGCACCGCGCAGCCGGTGCGATTGTCGCCGCCGAGGGCCGTCGTTCCGTCCGAGACGATCCGATCCCCCTCGCGCTTGGGCTTCGCGCCAGCGCAAAGAGGCACGGTGTCGAGGTGCGTCGAGAACAATACCCGCGGCCCGGGTTTCGTTCCCGGCAACTCCGCCAGCAAATTGCCCGTCTCGGTCGGCAACGGAATGCGCTTGTGTGCGTCATCAAAACGGATGGCGGATGCCGAAACCCCGGCTTTCTTCAGTTCGTCCGAAACGGCGGCGGCGATCTTCGCCTCGTGGCCGGTCACTCCCTCGATTGTGAGGAACTTCATCAGAAGTTCCTCGGCATGCTTGGAGTCGAGGGGAATGGAAGCATTGCTCATGTTGATTGTTCTCCAGGCTATTGACCCATCGATCGAATCCGCGCGCTCGGTCAGATTCCCCAAGGCAGGCCCAGTACCTGCCAGATCGTGAACAGCGCCGTCCAAACCACGAACAGCCAGACGACGTACGGCAACATCAGGGAGACGATCGTGCCGACTCCGGCACTCTTGTCGTACTTTTGCGCGAAACCGACGACCAGCGCGAAGTAGGCGTTGAGCGGCGTAATGGCGTTGATCGGAGAATCGGCAATGCGATAGGCCGCCAGGGTGGCCGCCGGATCCACCCCGAGCTTCATCAGGAGCGGAACAAAAATCGGGGCGAAAATGGCCCACTTGGCAATGGCGCCGGTGATCAGCAAGTCGATCAGCGCCACAACGACAATGAACCCGAGCAGCAAGAGCAGTGGCGGGAACCCAGCCGTCTGCAACAGACCGGACAGCTTGAGCGCCAGGATCGTGCCGATGTTCGTGTACGTGAAGTATGCGACGAACTGGCTCAGAATGAAGAACAGAAAGATCGTGCCGCCGAGCGATGACACCGATTTCTCAATGGCCTTCACGACGTCGGTGAGGCTCTTCATCGTGCCGGCGCCAAAGCCATAAGCGACTCCAGTCACGAGGAAGACGGCCATGATCGCACCGATCATGCCGTTCATGAAGGGCGAATCGCCGATCAAAGCGTCGGTCTCCGGGTTCCGCAGCGGCGCCCCGGACGGAATCGTCAGAAACCCGAAGGCGACCAGCACGCCGATCAACCCAACGGTCGCCCAGGTCAGACCGCGAGATTCCTCGGCCGACAAGGCGCCGCCCTCCATCGCTTCGGACCCGTGTTCCGGCGTATACTTTCCGAGGCGCGGCTCGATGACGCGCTCGGTGATCCAGGTGATCAGCACGGCCAGAATTGCAACCGAAGCGATTGAGAACCACAGATTCGCAGCCAGACCGATCGATTTCCCCGGGTCCACAAGATGGATGGCATCGTTGGTGAATTCGACGAGCACGGCATCGAGCGGCTTGATCAGCATGTTGACTGTGAAGGCGCCGGCGACGGCCGCGAACCCGAGCGCGAGCCCGGCGATCGGGTGTCGGCCCACGGCAATGAAGGCCGTTCCCGCCAACGGAATCAGCACGAGGTAGCCGGCGTCCGCGGCGATGCTGGCCAGGATCCCCGCAAACGCCATCAGGTAGCTCAGCGCCCAGCTCGGCGAGACCAGCACGAGCTTGCGAATCAGAGCGTTGACGAGCCCGGATTCTTCCGCCACGCCGGCACCGATCATCGCGACGATCATCAGTCCCACGGCCGTGAACGACATGAAGTTCGGAATCAGCGAACTATAGAGGAAGCGAATTCCGTCCCGCGTGAGCAGACTGCGCACGGCCGTGACGCGCGGCTCAATCTTGCTCTTGGTTTCCGCGACAGTCTGGATCGCATAGTCGGCGCCCGTGCCCGTGTCGTAGACGTAGCCTGGCGCATCGGGTTTGGTTTCGGTCGTCACGACCTCGTGCGTGAAACTGACGCCGGCCAGGTGCAATCCATGGGACGCGACGATCACGATGCCGATCAGGATCAAGAAAATGATGACGGGATGCGGCACCTTGTTGCCGACCTTCTCGACCACGTCGAGAAATCGTTGCATGAGGGACTTCGATTCGCCGGTCGGTTGCGCCATGGTACGAGTCCTCCAAACACACGTGTCTTGACCCAAACTACAAAGGCAACAGCCAAGGAACCATGATCACGCAGATCAACAGCACGATCAGGCTGAAGGGCGTGCCGATTTTCACGAAATCGCCGAAGGTATAGTTTCCAGGCGTCACCACCAGTGTGTTCACGGGCGACGAGACGGGTGTCATGAACGCGGTCGATGCGGCGAGAGCCACGATCATGGCGAAAGGATACGGCGAAAGAGACAGGTCCTTCGATAGGGCGATCGCCACCGGCGCCATCAGGACCGCCGTGGCCGTGTTCGAGATGAACATTCCCAGGATTGCCGTGAGCGCAAAGACGGTGCCGAGAGCGACTCGCGGTCCGGCGCCGCCGATCATCGATGCCAGGCCGTTGGCCATGAGATCGACGCCGCCGGTCCGTTGCAGTGCCAGCGAAAAGGGCAACATGCCGACGATGAGTACGATCGTTTTCCAATCGATTGCCCGGTAAGCGCTGACGAGAGTGACGCAGCCGAACGCCCCCATCAACAGGCAGCCGATCAGCGCGGCCTGCACGTTCGGTATCACGCCGCTCACCATCAGCCCGACGACCAGCGCGAGGCAAACGACCGCGTAAATCGCCTTGCCGGGCGCGGCGAGGACTTCCTGAATCTCCGTCGGGAGGCGAAGAATCAGCGCGCCGGCGCGATCCGGACTGACGCCTTCAATCTGCTTCCACGGGCCGATCACCAGCAGCGTATCGCCGATTTCGATTTTCTCATCCCGCAGGTTGCCGCTGATGGCTTGCCGGCGTCGCCGGAGGCCGATCACCGTCAATCCCGTCCGGCTGCGAAACTCCGATTCGACGATGGTCTTGCCGATCAGGTTGGAATCGTCAGGCACGATCAACTCGGCCATGCCCAGGTCCTGAGTGCGGTCATCGAAATAGGCGCCAGCCAGGGGCAGCGGCTCGAGCCCTTTGCGCTTCAGGAACTCATCGTCATGCAATGTCGGCGAAGGTACATCCAGCAGCAGGATGTCGCCTGCCAGTAACTCCGTCTTCTCGGTGGGTTGCAGGATCACCGTGTCTCGCCGCTGAACGCGTTCGATGGCCAGGACATTGGCGCGGGTGGGACTGGCTCGCTGCACGTCGCCGATCGTTTGGCCGACGATCGGCGAATCGGGCCGCACGCGCAGCCGGTGCTCGCGCCCCGCCAATTGGTAGGCTTGCACCCATGTTGCCATCGAGGGCCGGCCGGATTCCGTTCGGGCCGCATCCTGGCGGTTGGTCAACCATCGTCGCGCAAACAGCATGTAGACAATGCCGAGACCCAGAATCGGCAAGCCGAATGGCGTGAAGCTGAAGAAATGGAATCCGGTCGCATCGGCGGCCCCTTTCTCGCGCAGATGCCGCTCGAGTTCGGCGTTGACGACGAGGTTCGGCGCCGTGGCGACCAGCGTCATCATGCCGCTAATGAGGGCGGCGGTGCTCAGCGGCATCATGAGCCGGCTGGTCGGCGCCCCGGTGTTCTGCGAGATCCGCATGGCCACGGGAATGAAGATGGCCGTGACCGCCGTCGAGCTCATGAACGAGCCCAGCGCGCACACCGACGCCATGAGCAGGGCAATCAGGCGCGCTTCGCTTCTGCCGGCCCGCTGAATCAGCCAATCGCCGATGCGCTGAGCGACGCCGGTGCGGACCAGGCCGTCGCCGATGACGAATAATGCGGCGATCAAGACGATGTTCGAGTCCGCGAATCCCGCCAGCGCTTCCGTCATTGAGACGGCGCCGGTGAACGGCAGCGCGGTTAACATGATCAGGGCGACCGCGTCCATTCGCGGCTTGTTTACCGCGAACATCACGATCGCCATGATGAGCAGCCCGAGAACAGCGGCCAGGGCCGGACTCATCGATGCGAACTCGTTTGTGCGCAAATGACAAGTTCAGCATGTTTGCATCGCAAAGCGAATCTTCCCCAAAATGGAGCGGTCGGGCCATTTATACTGTGCCCGGCTCGAAAGGCCAACTGATTTGCAGGCGGCGTCGCCAACGGCGATGCCGCAGCGAAACTTCGGTGGCTACGGCAGCGTTGTGAAGTATCGAACGGCGAACTGTCCGAAGTCCGCGATGTCGATGCGACCGTCGCCGTTGAAGTCGAAAGCCGGGTTGTAATTCGCAGCACTTTGATACGACAAGGAGAACAGGCCGAAATCGAGGATATCGACGCGGCGGTCGCCGTTGATGTCGCCGAACATGCGAAACAGTCCCTGCGCGTCGCCGAATGTGAAATCATCGCCCGGGATCCCGTCGCCGTTGCCGTCGAGGGCCTGCCCGCCGCGGGTGATCTGGCTCGCCAGGGCGGTGAGCGTGTACCGCCCGTCGGCCAGCGAGCCGAACTGAGTGAACGCGCCGTGGAAATTGTCGAGCGTGACGACAGTCGCGCCGCCGATGACTCGGGACGTTGCCGAGAAGCTGACGCTGCCGCCGCCGACGCGGACGAGCGTGAACGCCGCTCCGGGCGACGTCACGAAGTTGACGACGCCGGAAAACGTGACCGTCACGCTCGTGACTCGCGAGCGCTGGGCGGCGCCGTCATTGACGACGACCGATTGCACGCGTGGCGGCGGTCCGAGCAACGTCGCCATGCCTTGGTTGTCGCCGAGCGTCGCGCCCGAGGGGTTCGTCAGGTTCAGGAAGAACGTGGCGTTGACGCCGCTCACCGATTGCGGGTTCACAGCCACCGCGACCGTCTTGGCCATCTCTCCCGGATTGAATGTGAGCGTGCCTGAAGTCGCCGTGTAGTTCACGCCCGCCGTCGCGGTGCCATTCGCTGTCGCATATTGAACCGTGATCGGCGTCGTTCGCGGGTAGTCCAACGTGACGGTGAACACTGCGCTCGTGCCGACAAACGGCACCGTGACATCCGAAACCGCGAGCGCCGGCGTCTTGCCGATCGCAAAGAGAATGCCGTCCTGAATGCCGTAAATCTGCCCATCGGCGCCCACGACGGTCATCGTGTATGGCTGGCCGCTCGCCGGAGTCAGAGCGACGGCTTCCGTGAGCGTATTGGTCGGCAGATGCCACCGATAGAAGTTGCCGTCCTCGTTGTTGACCAGGATGCTGTTGGTAGCCGGATCGACCGTGGCATGATTGATGCACCATTCATAGACGGCGGTGGGGATCTGCGGATACTCGGGGTCCGGGGTGGGCCCGATCTTAAACAGGATGCGCTTCATGATGATCTGGCCATTGGACGACGCATGATCATCGACCTCGGTATCATTCGGATCGAGAATGGCGATCTTGTTGGAGCCGTCACCGTCGCCGCCGGTCCCGGTGTAGTAGTTGTTGTACTTCGTGAAGATCAGGTACGGCGACGAGCCGGTGTATTGCGGAACCATGGACGTCGGCACGATTGACGCCGTGTTGTCCCAGCCAAAACCGCCGGGCGTGAACTGAGTCGCCAGGTCGCCGGAGAACTGCAACATCCATCCGCGCGAGCCGTTGTTCGGGTTGCCGATGACGCCGAAGAACACTTTGCCGTCGGGCGCCACCATCGGTGACGCGGTGCTGGAACTGGACACGGCGGCGTTGTTCGTGCCGCCGTTGCGCGGGTCCTTGAGCACGGCCGAGATGTGCTGCGTCGCCAGCGTCGTTGTATTCAAAGCGACGAGCCGGCCGTAAACCGAGGTCGTGGAGCTGCGGACAGCGGCATAGAGCTTCGTAAAGTCGTTGCTGAATGCGAACGCGCTATTGGGGGCGACCCAGCCGATATTGGCGTCGCCGCCGGCTGCCGATCGCGCCGAAACCCACGTACCGGTCCCATCCACGGCGATGCGAGCGATGCCGCTGGTCAGATTGCCCGGGTTTGACCCCGTCACCCGGAAACCGAAGAAGACGTTGCCCTGATTGTCGGCCGTGATTGGCGTGTCCACGAATACGGCCGAGTCGTAAGCGGCTTTGTTCTGAAGGTAATGGCTCAGCGTGTTGAAGAATGCGATCTGGACAACAGTCCCTGTCGGCGAATCCGGATTGGTTCGATAATAGATCGTGCCGCCGGCGCCGGCGAAGTAGACGCGGTTGGTTTGCGGCACAAGGACCGGCTGATACGGGGGATACCATCCGTGCGGAGCCGGGACCCAGTCCGTCGCGACGTCCCAGATCGCCGCCCCGCTCACCGCCTGCCGTCCGACAACGTGAAAGTTCGGCGGCGAATTGCCCATCTTGAATGGGTAAATCACCGTGTTGGCATCGGTAATCAATGGCGCTCCGTAATGGCCAAACGCCGAGCTGAAAAAATTGTCCACGGGCGTTTGCCAATGGACAGCCTGGATTGGTTGCGACGTCACGGCCGAGATGCCGGTGTGTTGAGCGTTGAGTCCGAACGTCGTGACCGCCGGAGTGCAACGATCCTCCAGCGCAGCGACGCGGAGCGAAACGCGATGAATTCGATTTCGACGACGTGTTCGGCCGATGTGAAGCGTCATGACTTTGGCGTCCGTCCAAGGTGCTGATATGCCTACGGTAGAGCGCAACGTGGCGGTCTGCCACGGTCATCTGCGTCACGGAGGTGAATTTCGATGGGAACCAATGTTCCAAACACGGACGGTGCCGGCCCGTTCGATCTCGAGCGATTCGTGGCAGCCCAGAGTAGTGAATATGACCGCGCGCTGGCGGAAATTCGCAGCGGACGGAAGCAGACGCATTGGATGTGGTACGTCTTTCCCCAGATCGAGGGTCTGGGTCAGAGTGAGATATCGCGCCGATTTGCAATTCGCGGTCTCGAGGAAGCGAGGGCCTACTTGGCGCATCCCGTTCTCGGTCCCCGGCTCCGCGAGAGCGTCGAGGCGGTGCTCGCGGTTCGTGGCCGAACGGCGGCGGAGATTTTTGGCTATCCCGATGTCCTGAAGCTGCAATCCTGCGCGACGCTGTTTGCGTTGGTTTCGCCGCCCGGCTCGGTCTTCGAGCGAGTGTTGGATCAGTGCTATCAGGGTCAGCGGGACAAGAACACGCTGCGCCTGGTCGGCGACACGAGTGGAAGTGACGGTTGATCGAAATGGTCCGCCGCCCGCGGAATTCTAGCGCTGACGCGGGTTACTCGTAGAGGGAAAGAACGCTGAGCGTCGGCGGTTCGGAGAGGCGGCAGCCGAGGAAATGGAATTCGCCGCTGGGTCGGATGTGCCGGACTTCGTAGCGGAGCCACTTTTCGTACGCGGTGGCGGCCGATCGCACGTGAATCGCCGCGCCGACGGGCGGGGCGATCGGCGTCACGATGCCCACGCCGTGCAGCGAGCGATCGATCACAGTCCCGCGGGATTCGGCAGCAGGGCCCGGATGCGGTAGCGCCACCAGCACGTCGCGCGGCGGGCCGCGCCAGCGGGGAAACTGCCGGCGGTCCGTCTCGGCGGGCGACGAGATCGGCTGCGGCTCCACCCGGAGACGTGGTCCGTAGACGAGGTGCTGCACCGCCCGCAGCAAATGATGCAAGTCGAATGGTTTGTGGAATACGATCGCGGCTCCATGGGCGAACAGCTGGTCGATGGAATAGTCCCCGCCGCCGCCGGTCATGACGCAGCAGCACAGCGTCGGTTCCATCGATCGAAGCGCGCTCATGACGCTCAACCCGTCGCCGTCGGGTAGGAACAGGTCGATCAGTGCGAGCGCGATGTGCCGCTGGTGGGCGCGAAAACACTCCACGGCCTCGGACTGCGATGACGCGCTGCGCACTTCAAAACCGACGTGCGTGAGCGCGGACCCGAGCAGATCGAGAACCTGTGGGTCGTCATCCACAATCAGTATGGCTGGCAAATGTGGCGTGGCGGTTTTCTCGCCGGCGTCCTGGACGCCGGGAGCCGGGCGACCGGAATTCGGGTCCGGCCGGGAGGAGGATGGGCCGTTCATTCGATCCTCACTGGGCAGTACTGCCAGCAAGATGGGGGCGAACGGCGGGCTGGTCGGAAAACGCGCGAGTCGGTCAGACTGGTTATCGTCTCGTCATTGCGGGGGTTGCGGCGCGGGGCTGGCGGGCGGCGTATCGGCGGATTTGCCCTGGAGCAGATTCATGATTCGTTGCCAGGAACTTTGTCGCTGTCGTTGAATTTCGGCGACGCGCTGGTTCAGCCAGCCGTGCATGTCGGCCGGCGATTCACGAATCGGAGATGTCGGCCGTGGTGCGCGGCTGGCCGCCGCCGCGGCCTTCTTTGCCGCGGCCGGCGGTTGGGGCGGGTCGGCCTTCGGCGTCGAGGCCGGCTCTGCGATGACCTCGGGAGGCGTCGCGGGTGCGGGGGGGACTTTCCACTCGAGCGTCGGCGACGCGGGGGCTGCTGGCGCAGGGGACGCCGGCGAGTCTGCCGCTGGCGCCGCCGGCGCCGCCCGAAACTGCGAATCGTTCAATTGCCGCCGAATCTCCTCGAGTTCCTTCGTCAACCGGCGAATCTGACGAAACTCTCGGCGCACCTGCTTCGATTGTTCGCGATGCATGGCCCAGAAGGCCTCGACGAACAAGTTCATCGACTGTTGGAACTGGTCGGCCATCTGCTGCTGCATCTGGGCGAACGCGCGCTGCTGAAGCGTCGATAGTTCAAGAACCAGTGGCGAGAGCGCGGCTTGGGTCGTCGCGCTGGATTCGTTCTGAGGAATCAGCACCGGCGCCGCGATGGAGTCGCTGGCAGGTTCCGCTGCCGGCATCGCCGGATCGGAATCCCCCGTCACTGGCTGGCCGTGGGGCAGCCAAGCCGAATCGCGCGTCGTCGACCGCGCCTTCCCACCCGGACGACGATTCCGTGGCGAAATCACAAAGCTGCAGATCCTGAGTTCGCTGCCGTCGAGTAGTTTCGAAAATCGCACCGACCGCTTGTCGACCTTAATCCCGTTTGTGCTGATGAGGTCCACGACCCACAGTCCGGTCGGTGTGTTGACCAGGGCACAATGAAACCGAGAGACCTGTCCGTCCGCCAAACGAATGCGGCAAACGAATGAGCTCCCTATGAAGGCGATGGGCCGTTTCATTCGCCAGGCCGTCTTGACGCCGCGGCCAGCGACATCGAAAAGCACGGACGGCAGATCCACCGGCAACGCGGCCGGCAGAAGCTGCGCGCCATTGTCGATGATCGAGTCGGAATCGACGAGGCGACGCACCGTGGCGGCGCCCAAATCAATCGCCTGGCCGGGTTCGAGCCAGCCGACGCGCAACGGGCCGGAATCGTCGCTGAGATCAACGAAGGCCAAGTTGCCGTTAATGAACTGGAAATAGGCGTGCCGATCTCGCAGTTTCGCATCGGGGACGACGACGTCAGCGCGGGAGCTGCTTCCGAGGATGGCGAAAGGTTGGGAGAGGGTGAAGTCCGAATGCTCACCGGCCGCCTCGACGCGCAGGCGATATGCGTCGGGCGCGCCGCAAGCCAACCGAAACTCATCCAACGCGGAGTCGCTCATGGTGCTGTCTTCGAGTATCAGCGGATCCCAACGCCGGGCAAGGCGGGAAGCGCGCCGCCGGGGATACCGCCGATGCCGCCGGAGCTGGGCGAGCCAAGAGCCGGCACGCCCATCGCGCGCGGATTGCCGCCGCCGGTGGCGCGATTCGGGATCTGGCCGCCGCCGAGTCCGCCGGCAGCCAGCCCGCCTCCGCCGTAGGTCAGGAAATAGCCGCGATGGCTTTGAAATGACGGCACGAATCCCGTCGGCGGCAGCATCGAGTTGCTCCGCATGCCATTTTGCTGCAAATCGCCGATCGCCTGCCGATTGAATCCGACCTGCTGTTGCAGATTGTTGATCGACGAATTGAAGTCGATCTGCGGGCGGACGATGTTGAAGTAGCTCACGGCTGGCGGCGTGCCCTGCCGGAACAGACTCAGGTACGGACTGACCGGAGGGGTCTGATACGGCAGGGCGGGTTGGGCTGCGGCGCGGCTGCCACACAAGAGGCCGGCAGCCAAGCTGAGTCCCAGTATCGCTCGAGTTTTTGCCATCAGCGGCACTCCATATTCGTTCGTTCGGAGCGAGCCAAGTGCCTCACTCAGCATACTTCAAATTGCGCCCGAAGGGCAACAGGACCGGAGGCGAGCGGCCGGTTAGTTTCCTCCAAACAGGCCCCGACCCTGAATCGTTTGCACAGTCGAAGTGCCGAGCAGGACGATGCCGAAGGCCCGTTCAACCGGAGCAATCGCCTTGCCGAGCGCGGCCGTGAAGGTCAGGATCGGCTGCGACTGCACGTAGACTCGATCGCCTGGCAGCAACTGGTAATTCGATTCCGTCAGCCCGCGCTGAGTGATTCCGCACCAGTCCACGGGGAGAATCTGTTCGCAACCCGTGTTGGAAGGCGCCGGGCGCGCCACCCAGATCCGCTTCTTGGACGCTGTCGGTGGCAAGCCGAACGTCTGGCTCAGAGCGTCGAGCACGGTCTCGTTCCCCGTCAACGGCAGCCGATACACCGCTTCGCCATAGCCGGCGTTGTCGGTGATCACGTAGAAGACCTTGCTGTTGTAACCGGCGACGTCCAGAGAAACTTCCGGTTTCAGGAGATGCTGCGACAGGTGTTTCTCGATCGCCGTCTTGGCCGCTTCCAGCGTCATGCCGGCCACGAGGACGCTGCCGTAGGTTCCCAGGCTGATCTTCCCGTCTTGCCGCACGAGGTGCGGCCCGGTGATCTGCTGTTTGCCGCGCGCTTCGGCCAGCGACACGTTGACCTGGAATCCCGGCTTGATGATCTGCTTCAGGTGATCCTCGACGGCCGTCTTGGCGGCCTCGATCGTCAGGTCGATGACGCGCACGGTTCCATAGCTGAAGCCGAGGTTGATCGTGCCGTCGGGATCAACCGGGTAAATGCCCTGAATCGGCTGCTGCGGCAGCGCCTCAGTGACGTAGACGGCCAGCGAATCGAGCGGCTCGATCTTATACGGCGGCAGCGGGACAATTCGCACCGCCTCGATGAGGAGGATGTCCGGCGGTTCGATCACGTAGTCGGGCATGGTTGTCTTGCACAATTCGCGGGGGACGTCGGGCACATACGTGTCGCAACGGCGGCAGCACGAAAGACACTCGCAGCCGGTGCAGAACATCGTCCCGGCCAGTGCCAGCGCAGCCACCACGGCCCGAGCGGCGAGGGAAACGTCCTTGACCATGACCCAACTCCTCATGAGCAATTCCGCGCGATGCGCGGATTGCCGGCGCTGGCGCACCGGCAGTCCCCGGAATCGCAACATCCTTCGGTATCGTCAGAATCGTCACTGCCGGTTGAACCAAACTTCTCCACCTTTTGGGAATAACCGCCACCGTCGCTGCGATCCTCAAAGTCCCGCGCCGACGGTCCCATCGCCAGAATCTGGCCGAATTCCGTTGCGATGCCGTGAACTAGTCGGTACTCTTGCGGACAAAGTTGCGCTGGCCCGAAACGCATTTGGGTAGGATGACCAAAGCGGCTGATTCGCTGGCCCTGGCAAAACGAGCGACAATCCGAGGTCAGGCAAAACCTCGTAATGGACAGGTTCGGTCACAAAATGTTCATTGACAGAGACTTGCGGTCGTCATTCAGCTTGGGACGCGAATCCAAGTCCCCTGGCCGGAAAATCGCCAGGGCAAGAGTATAACACCAGAATTTGCTCTTGGGCGAATTCTCAAACTATGTTGTACATGGGGCATTTGGCCAGAAGCCAACCCGCCCAAGGAAAGGCATTATTTGCCGAACAGCGCTGCCAAATCGGTTCGCTCCAAGTTGGTTGGGGACAAAGGGGAGCGGCTAATGATCACCATCGGCAGGTTTCATCGTCCGCTGAACATCTTGGCCGTCATCGGCGATGGTTCGTCGCTCGGCCCTGGATTGATGTCCGCGCTCAGCCGGCATTACACATTGATCTGCCGCACATGGGCCGAGGCTCGCGCTGCTGCCGAACAGTTTGCCGCGGACATTGTGTTGATGGCGGACTCGGCGGGGTTCGGCCGGGACCGCAACCGTAATTGTGACGCAGCGACCTCCCTCACTGCCGTGACGCTGGACGAGTTGAAATCGCCGTCACACTCGCAGTGCTCTCCATGTCTCTCGCTCCCGGCAAGCTATGATGAGGCCGAGTTGTTCTTGCACGAGGCTGCAGCAAAAGTGCAGCGCCGAATCGAGCTTCTACGGACTTCTGCGTAGTTCGATCGCCGTTTTCGCAGCTGAGCCCCCTATTGAGCCGGAGTCTCGCAACACTTTTCGCCGAATCGAACTCGAACACTCGATTGGCGATAATCGTTGTCGTCTCGCGGTTTCTGGAAACCGTCGCCGCGAACGGAACTTTGATCAGTCTGCGCGCGTCCGAACGACGTGGACCGATGTCTCAGGTTTGAGTGCGCGCCCGAATTCTACGTGGCCTCATTCAATAGAAAGTTTTCCGCCAGGGTTAGATTTGTGTCCGACTTGAGGAAATGGGTCGTTCTTAAGGTGTATGCGGATATTGACACGGAGTGTTACCGGAATGCAACGGTTCATAGGAAGCCGCCGATGGAGCAAGCCGAGACGCCGCGCCATCGCGGACGCCACAGCGGGCAATGCGGGAAGAACCGTTGAAATCGGTCCTCAGGACATTCTCGGCAAATTCACTTGCATACGACCGGCGCGCCTGATACCAATGAACGTTACGACCGCATCGTCCTTGCGGAATCGTCAGGACGGCCTCTCGTGTTTCAGAGAGGCATCGTGGAACCGTGCGACGCGCGCCCGGTGCGGAATGACGACCGGCGTCGATTGCGGTTCCCGAAGCCCGCAGAGTCAAAGACTGGGAGCTCGCTGCATTCGTTACGCCCAAGACGACAGCCGTTTCCTGACCGAACCCGCCAGTCGGTCCCAACCGTCCAACGCCGAAAGGGCGGCGGAACGGCGGACTCCATCCCGACTGGGACGGCACTGGAAACCGCGTTGAGACTGCACCCGGATCGAACACCGCTGCGCGACTTGCATCCCGCCAAGACCCCGCGCTCACCGGTGACGGACACTGTGAAGGGACTGTTCGTATGTTGAGTTCGTGCCCCCTCATCGTATCGAACGACGCCGATGTTTCCGACAAGCTTCGCCGAACGCTGGCGGAGCGCACCCGACGAACAATTTCCACGTGCCGATACTCGGACGCCAGCCAACGCATCGTGTGGCATCGGCCGGGACTGGTGTTGCTGGTCGCAGCCGGGCCCGGCGACCATGAGTCCGCGCTGGCTCTGGCGCGCGAAGCTCGACTGCGGCGGACGCCGCTGCGCGTAGCCGTCATCGATTGCGGCTATGCCGATGAATCGGTCGTCGATTCGGAACTGCGCGCCCTGACGGTCGGCTGGCACTCCTGGCCTCGAGCCGGGGAGACCGTCGCGCAACTCATCGCGGCGGGGCCGCCGGCCTCGAGCCGCGAGCCGACTTTGCCGGAGCGCCTGGCCGATGAACTCCAGGCTTTGACGCCGTCGCTGGCGCCGCTCGCCGGCCGGTTGGCCATCGCCGCCATGCATGACGTCACCGTCCTGCTCACGGGCGAAACCGGCACCGGCAAAACCTTCTTGGCACGGTTGCTCCACGAATACTCGCCGCGGCGGGATGAGCGATTTCTGACGGTGCCCTGCGGCGCTCAGCCGGCGGAATTGTTCGAGAGCGCCTTCTTCGGCCATGTGAAAGGGTCGTTCACTGGCGCCCATCAGACGCAGCCGGGCAAATTCGCCAGCGCCGGCAAGGGCACCATCCTGCTCGACGAGATCGATACGCTCGGTTACGAGCAGCAGGCGGCCCTGCTGCGGGTGATTGAAAGCGGCGAATATGAAATGGTCGGCAGCAGCCAGACGCTGAAGAGCGAAGCGCGGCTGATCGTGACCAGCAACAAGGACTTGGAAGCGGCCGTCGAGTCCGGGCAATTTCGCCAGGACCTCTTTTACCGGCTGAACGTCATGGCGTTTCATTTGCCGCCCTTGCGTGAGCGGCCGGAGGACATTCCCGTCCTGGTCCGCGGATTCGCGGCTCGGTTCGCCGCCAAGTTCGGCAAAGCGTTGGTGGACATCGAGCCGGCCGCACTCGACGCCCTCGCCTCGTTCGCCTGGTCCGGCAACGTGCGCCAGCTTGAGAACGCCATGCAGCAAGCCGTGCTCATCAGTCAGGGGCGAGAGATCACATGGGCTGACCTTCCCGACTTCGTTCAGCGCGGGTCAGCCCCGGCGCCGCTGGTTGTCAAGCGAGAGCCAACCAACGGCAATGGCCACGGCCATCCTCCGCGCGTCGATCCAGTCCCAACTGGCTCGCTGCTCCGTAGTCGGGCGGAATATGAACGGGCGCTCATCCAGCGCACGCTGGAGGCGTGTCACCAGAATCGATCCTCGGCCGCGCGGATGTTGGGAGTCAGCCGCGTCACGCTGCACAAGAAGATCAAACAGTATGGCTTGAAGGCGCCGCCGTCGCCGTGATGCGGCGGCGCTACCGGGGCTGACAATTCGGCTCGGTATCAAACCGGGGCGAAGATTTGCCGTTGCGCTCGCAAATCGTCTCGGCGTCGGACGCGCTGGCCAGGCCTGCGGTTCCGATAGGCACGGCCGGCGAGCGCAGCGTCAATAGCACGATCGGCTGCGGCTTGATAGCCAGGCGCGTCACGGTCATATCGACGGGGATCCAGTCGTTCGTTCGGCACGTCCGCATCAGCGTGTTCCACACCTGATGCGGAATGCGGACTTTGCGACCCGGAAAATGTCCCAGGTCGAAGTCTTCTCGATCGCCAAATCGGAACTGCTGCTGGACAGGAGCCTCGAGCAGATCGCGGAGGCACATCCCGCTCAAGCGCTGTGCCGCCGCGTTGACATCCACAATCTGCAACGTGCGCCCGTCCAGCAGCATCATCGCGTCCTCCGATTCTTCGAAGAGCGCGACCGATAAGCCCTGGCACTGGTTGTGGTCGATGGCGCGTTTGGATCGCCCCATGGGCCGGCCAGCGAGACTGTCGGCTGTCGGCACGGCCGTCGGAATTTGAGGTGGCGTCATCCGAGCACTCCTCGAGGAGAGTCCTGGAGCGTGCGGCTGTGGGGGCGAGGCCAAGGCTCCAATGTCAGTGGTGTTCGAGTTCCGATCATTTCCTTCGCCGATCATTCGAACCGACGCATTCTGCCGCGAGCTTCAGCCCGACGGGTTCGCGTCGCTCAAGTCCTTTCGAAGCTGGTCATAGGTCGGACGTTCCAATGGATGCAAATCGTTGACAGTCAATCCAAGGGCGTTCGCCCGCTGCCATGCCAGCGCGGCGTCCCGGCGGCGCTGCGCCTGGTGGTAGGCCTGCGCCAGGTGGAAATAGACCGTTGCCGAGGGTACTTGAGCGGCGAGCGTTTCCAGGTCACGGATGGCGCGAGCCACCGCGTCGGGAGTGCCGTAAGCCAATGCGGCAACGGCGCGGGTGTCGATCATTCCCGGATTCTGGCCGCTGACTTCGACGGCGAGATCTGCGAGCGCCAGAGCTTCCTGGGCCTTGGTGCGCTCCATCGCCAGCAGCCACGCAAGGTTGTTCAGCGCCGCGGCATTTCGCGGGTGCTTCTCCAGCACGCGCCGGTATTGTGTGATTGCATCGTCGTATCGGCCCTGGAGGCTGCGGACGGTCGCCAAGGCAACCTGGAGTTCCACTCGTCCTGGGTTCTTGGCCAGGGCGGCCTGCATCTGCGACTCCACGCGTTGAAAGACCGGAGCGTCCGGGTCCATCTGTCCCAAAGCCAGGAGGCAAGCGTCGGCGACCGCAAGATCCGAGGCCGTGCCCCACGCGCGATCGCACAAATCCAGCGCTTCGGTCAGCCGCTTCTGCGAAATCAGATAGCGGACCAGGATCAGTACACTGTCGGGCTGTTTGGATTGCGCCACGAAACGGCGGAGCAGGGCTTCCGCGCCGGCCTGATCGTCGAATTCGCTCAGGAGGAATCCGAGCGCCGCGAGATCGGCATCCGGCGCCTGGGCCATTTCCTTCACCAGAGCGACGGCGTCGGACTTGCGGCCCTCCGCGTGGAGGAGGCGGGCTTGGATTTCGCGCGTCAATGCCGCGTCCGGCTGCTGCTCCTTGAGTTTCCCAAGAGCGGCGGCGGCTTCGCCAAGCTCCTTGTGCCGCAGGAAACTGCGGGCCGCGGCGGCCCACTGTCCCGCGTTGCTGTCCGGGAACTGATTGATCAATTGCTGCAAACGGCGCCGCGACTTCGCCCAATCGCCAAGCGACTCGTGCAGTTGCGCGGCCAGGAAGCAATCGTCCGCTGTGCCCTGGTTTTTGGTCAGCAAATCCTCGAGAATCTGCACCGCCTCGCGATGGCTGTCGCGCGTGTTCCGCAAGGCGAGCAACTGCGCTCGCGTTCGCCGATCCTGGAGCGCGTCCGATGCCGAGAGCCCCACCGAATCCCCTTCCGGCCCGAAGAGCGCCAGCGCTTCGCGGGCTTTTTCCGGATCGCCTTCGGTTGACAGCAGGTAGGCCAGCATCCGCCGAGCCATGGCGAACGTTTCAGGAGACGACGCCCGACTCACGGCGAGCAGCTTGCGGAGATGGACCTGCGCTTCCGGCAGACGGCCGGTGCGCACGCAGAATTCCGCGGCGCTGCGAAGGACGACCGGATCATCCGGCTTGGCCGCGAGAGCCTCGCGGAAGAGGGTGTTGGCTCGATCCACGCGCCCGATCATCGCATTGCAGTTCGCGAGGGCCAGCGTCGCAGTCGGGCCTTGGAGCTTTTTCTCCGCCGCGTCAACTTCGGCTCGGGCTGCATCCATTTGATTGTTGTTCGCCAGGAAGAGCACGAGGGCGACCCAGGTGTCGGGATTGTCCGCCGCGAGTTCGCGCGATCGAACAAATGCCGCCTTCGCCTTTTCGAACTCGCCGGCGCGCCAGTACATCCATCCGAGCCACATCTGCCGGCGGAAATCCTTGGACTCGGCTGACGCGGCCAACTGAGCCAGATTCAAGGCGCGAGCGGAATCGCGGGCTTGCAGCGCGGAATCGGCGGCCACCTGCTGCACGGCCGGCGGCAAGCTGCCCTCCGACACCTTGCTGAACAAAGCGTTGGCTTCGGCATAGCGCCCGAGGAAGTACAGCAGCTCGGCCGCCCGAACCGTCAGAAATGCGTCCGTCGCGCCAAGCTTGATCGCACGCAGGTACTGCTCGACGGCCCGCTCGGTCTGCCCGCTGAGATCGTCAATGAGGGCTTCGCAGATCGCGACGCGGGACCAATCCGGGCGTTGGGCGGCAATCGCAGCGAGTTGCTTGCGCGCTTCCGGCAGCCCCGATTTGTCGCCGCGGCGCGCCTGATCGATGAGGGTTCGCACCCGTGCATAGCGCCACATCACGCCGTCGTCTTTCTCGATCGCCTCGAGCTCCCGCGCCCAGCGGATCATGCCGTCAGCGTCGCCGGTTTCCGCGGCCAGATCGAACAGCGTCGTTCGGCAGACGACGTCGCCGGGGCGCAGGGCCGCCACCCGCTCCCACATCTTGACGCTGGCCGGGACGTCGCCGGCCTGCACTAACGACACCGCCAGGCCGCGGAGCAGCCGGGCTTGGTCGTCGACCGGGAAGGCGTCCGACTTTTCTGCCAGGGCTGCGATGGCAGCGCGGGCCTCGGGGGTTTTCGAGGTCGCCAACGTGCGCGCCCGGGCGACGCGCAGGTCGACCGAGTCGCCCGTGTGCTTTTCCGCTTCGGCGAGCAACGCCAAGGCCGCGTCGGTTCGGCCCTGGGCTAAATCGATCCCCGACAAGCTCGTCCACGCCAATACGGGGCGCGACGCGGCGTCACCGAATCGCTGGAGCAGAATCTCCCGAGCGGCATCGAATTGCTTTTGGGCCGCCTTGGCCTCCGCTTCCAGCACGATCAGTTCCATGGGTATCGGAAGGGATTGCGATTCGAACGGCTTGCGCGCCTGAGCCAGGAGCGACTCGACGTCGGGCCAGTTCTGTTCATTGGGCGGACGTTCCAGAGTTCGCAGCAGCGTGATGCGGGCAATTTCCACCAGGGCGCCCACGGGGGCATCCGGCAGCCGAAGGGCTTGCCGGTACTGGTCCATCGCTTCTTGCAGACGCCACAGGGCGAATGAATTGCGTCCCATTCCCATCAGGGCTGCGACCGACGCGGCATCTCGAGCGTTGACGCGGGAGTATGCTCGCAGCGCGCGTTCCGCGTCGCCGAGCTTCTCATAGCACGTTCCGAGCATAAGGCCGGCCTGCGTCGCCAGCGGCGCCGCCAGCGCGTCAGCGCGCTGTAACGTCAGGTCGTTGAGTCCGAAAAAGGCGGTTTCCAAACGGCGGGCCGCTTCCTCCCAGCGGCTGTCGGCCATTTCGATGCGAGCCGTGAGGCAATCCAGAAACGGAGCGGGGATGCCAAGCTCGGCCAGGCGGGCAATGGTCACGGCGGCATCGGCCTTTCGACCGTCGTCGATCTGGCACTCCGCCAGGTCCCAGAGCAGGTCTGGCTGCTTGGGTAGTCGTTGCAACGCGGTGTTCAGGCAGTCAATCGCGGCCGGGCGATGACCATCGGCGACCTCGAGCCGCGCCAGCGCCTTGTAGAGGCGCCAATCATTGGGATGAATGTCACAACCGCGGCGAAGAATCTTCCGCCCTTCGTCAAATTGCTTCTGATCCCGCGCGAGTTCGCCGGCCGCTAGAATGACGTCGACTTCATCACCCGCTAGCTTCTGTGCCGTGGCGATGTCCTCGGCAATCGCGGCTCGAACCGCAGCGTCGTTTCCGCGCAGATGGAATGCGCGTCGATAATTTGCCCGCGACAAGTAGGCGCGATACGACTGCGGGTTGGCGGCGACCATTTCCTCGATGATCTTGTCGGCTTGTCGTTGCAGCGCGGCGCGATCGTGCTTTGTATCCCCATAAAGTGCAGCGGGGTCGCGCTGACGAAGCAGGGCGGCCAAGCGCAGATAGGCATCGATGGATTTCGGCGAGTCTTGAATCGCGCGCTCATACCATTCGCGCGCCGCCTGGTATTCCGCGGTCCGCTCCAGGCACCGGGCGAGCATGACCTTCAATTCACCATCGTTTGGATACGCCTTGAGCAGATGGTTCTGAAGATCCTCGCGGGCGTCGGTGAACCGGCCCAGATCGATCGCCAGTTTCACGGCCGATCGCCGAATATCGTTTCGCTCGGGATCACGGTACAGCACTTTGTTGAGGATCTGCAGGGCGCGGTGCTTCGCGTTGCCGGTGTTGGCGATCCGTTCGTCGGCGAGAAGCTCACCGAGGCGCGCGAGTGCCGCCGTGTCGCCGGGTCGCAGTCCGACGTACGAGCTCAAGTAGCGGGCGGCATCGTCCACTTGGCCGCGTTTCTCGGCCGCGGTCGCGAGATCTAACAGCGAATTCGCGTTTCTTTGAACCTGATAGGCGTGGAGAAAGTGCGTGCCGACGCCAAGGGCGGCGAACGTGCCGAGCACGATCGCCACCAGTCGAACATTGAGCTGCTTTTTCATCGGAGCCTCAATCGATCGTCTTCGGTCCGGCGGCAATGAGCCGGGCATTGGAGAGTGGCCAATGGTGACTAGCCGCTTGGGCGACTGGAAATTCCGGCAGTGATGCGAATTGACCGCGAAGTTCCTGGGCCACGTCAATCGCGCGAACAAATCGATGCTCAGTGAGCAGCTTGCTCAAGCGACCGGCGGTTCGTTTCAATCCGACATAGGTGCGAAATCGGTTCAGCCCGCGCAATGGCAATCGCGGCTGGTCCGGATCGAATTCCCACGGATGGAAGTACAGCATGCCGACGGGCGGAGCGCTGTCCCGGGCGGTCTGCCGGAGCGCGCGGTTCAGAAAGGAAAGCGGGAAAAGTCGAAAATACCCGCCGCCGCCCATCGGCACGCGGGCGCCGGCAACGCGATACGTCAGCGGCGGAATCTCGAGAATGGCCTCACGCTCACCGACGGCGATGAACGGTCCGCGCGGCGCGTCCGCGATGCCGTAACGATCGTGCCGAACCGGATAGATCGACGAATCATATTGGAAGCCGCAGTCGCAAAGCACGTCGATCGCCCAGGCCGTCTTCCGCACGAGGCTGAATGTCGGCGCCCGGTAGCCGACGACAGCCTGGCCAGTCGCCTGCTCCAGCGCGGTTTTGCTCCGGAGAAGATCTTGGCGAAACTCGTCTGGCGCCATGGCGAGAATGCGGCGATGGTCCCAACCATGACTGGCAACTTCGTGGCCGCGATGAGAGATGGCGCGCACGAGAGCCGGATGAGCTTCGGCAATCTGCCCGACAACGAAGAACGTGGCGCGGATGGAGTGCTGGGCGAGTTGATCGAGCAACCAACGCGTGGTATCGACCATTCTCGAACCATACTGTTCGCGCAACGCGGATGGGACCGGCACGTTGGCTGCGGCCTCAATCCGATCATGCTCTTCGACGTCGAAGCTCAGGCAGAGTTGCATTCGGAGACGTCAGCGGGGGCGAAAGCCAATTCCAACGGGAAATCGAGACCCAGAGTCTTGGCGAAGCGGATCGAAGTCTGCCTGCCGCAGGGAACATGGAGTGCATGGCGGCCCAGCGAACTGGGCCGCCATGCAGAGCCACGCTGGTGACGAACTCACCAACGAGGACGAGCTCCGATTACTTCTTCCGGCGATACCGGATCACGCCGAACGCCAAGCCAGGCACGGCCGAGGCGAACAGGACGAGACCAGCCGGAGCGGGGACGAACGTCGAACCGAGGAAGTCGAACGATGCGCTACCGCCGCCGGACCCGAATGTGATGACAGCCTGGAGGAACAGCGAGTAAGTTCCACCACTCGTGAACTCGACAAATCCATCGGCCGAGAAGGACCCAGCAGTATTGATCGTGACTCCACCGGGGCCATACGCATTCACGCTGCCCGCTGGCAGTCCGCCGATGGCGCCGATGGCGCCGAATGAATACTGATCGGGACCGTACGCGGGGAAGTTATTCGCTCCATTAGCCCAAAGGCTGAAGTTGATGGAAGAATTCGCTCCCGTCAACGTACCCCCAACATGCGCCAAAAGCCCCAAAACGCCGGAGTAGCTCAGTCCCGTCAATTGCAACGACATGGTCATCGTGCCGCCGGTCGCTGAACTGACGCTGAGGCCGACAAGGTCAAGACCGTGTAGCGCACCTGGATTCAGATTCTGCGGCGGCTGACTCGTTCCCGTCGCGACGATGACCGTGAACGCTCCGTTCGCACCGGTGAAGGACAACACACCCGCGCTTGGGTTATTTGCAGCTGGCGCCAAGCCGTCGGTGAAAACGACGCCCTGGCCGTTCGAATTGTTGTCAATTCGCATGCGGAACGCCGCTTCCGCCGGCGTCGCCGTGGCCAGCATGCCGACCCCAGCGAGGATCGCCACGCTCAGCTTGGAAAGCAAGATCCGAAACATTTTCCATACTCCTCGATAGTTTGTTGGTTCTCGTCCAGTGCCGAGATCAGCCCGGCCCTGATCGCCACTCGCCGAAAGCTGCGATGCTCTCGGACGACGGCGACATTGGCGCCGCATTCGCGATTGCCGAAGCTGCGCGCTTGAGAGCGCGCTGCTCGCCGCGCAATGCGGACAGCGACGAGAACCTATCGAGGGGGTTCGAAGATGCCGAAGACGGGAGGAGGCGGCAATTGAATCGTCGAGCGCGACCGCAGGTACGCGCTGACTTCGGAATTGGTCAATTCAACGGCAGTTGAGCCAAGGGCCGGTGTTCCCGATCCCGAACTCACTGGGGCGCTCGATGTGCCGGTCGACGTGGAATCCGAGGCCGGAAGCCCTGTCCACAACGACGACAAATAGGCCGACTCTCGTTCGACGGGTGGCCAGACTTCAGGGTTGCTTTCGCTCGAATCGCTGCTTTGCGCGCACGACGCCGAAGAAAGTGTCGCACAGAACGACGCCTGCGCGCGCGAGCCGCAATCGAGCATGGCTAAACCCAGCCACGCTGCGACGACCCACGCACATCGGCTGACGAGCGAACTCACGATCTCTACTCCACAACTGAGCCGAATTCTGCTTCGGTCAGCGTGGGCACCTCTTTTAGTTGAACAGATCGCGCCAGGCGATTCAAGTGCTTTCTTAGACAAATCGCCCGAAAACCTTTCCGATCCGGAATTCGTCAGCTGACGAACTCTGCGCAAGCCGCGGGCCGGTGGGTTCCAGGCCGCCGCCTGAACCCGATTGCGGCCAGTTGTGCACGGCGCACTTCCCGTCATCGTCCGACTAACGCCAACAAGTGGCCGGGGCGTCAAACGGCCTCCAGCATCCAATTCTCGACCTCGGCCGAGACGGCCCGGCCAAGCATTCGAACTTCCACGACAAATCGCAAATGCTTGCCCCGTTGCAAGATAGTCCCTTCTAATCCCGCGAGCGGCCCTCGGGAAATCCGGACCGGGTCGCCAGGCTCCAGCATTTCTTCCGGCGTCACCGGTGCCCCGGACGTGATGAGCCGGTGGACTCGATTCAAGTCCGAGTGCAGCTGGACCTGATCGCGAACCGGGATGACCGAGGCGACCAAGTTTGTTTCCAACGCGGCCATCCGCTCCTCATGAGTCCCGTACAGAAAGACGTACCCTGGGAACAACGGAAGGTAAGACCGGAACTGCCGGCCGTTTTTGCGCCATTCCTTCCGATACGTCGGCAAGAAATAAGCCATTCCGCGATCGAGGAACAGGCGGGCCAAGGCCTTCTCTGCCCGCGGTCGAGTATGCAATACCCAGAAGACGGACGGCGACAGTTCTACTGGCGCAGGTCGGTCGAGCAGATCAATGGGCTCAAGGATCGGTTCCTGCGCGAGGAGCGGCATTTGCGGATGCCTCAAATTGCCGGAGGTCAAATTAGGTGCGGCGCCGGCACACGTGCGGTGCCCATTGCCGTGGCCAGACGCCGCACCAAGATCGCTGGGTTTCTAATCAACCCGGGCGACGCCCATCTGAGAACGCAAACATCAGGCCATTCACGTAGATCATTCGCGATTTCACGGACGCGGTCCTTACTGCTGATCAGACAATTGGTTGTGAATAGAATCAATTTGAAATGGGCCGAAGCACAAAAGCCGCGCGCAAACAGACCTCAACGCGGGTTTACTCTGAACACGTGCTCATGGGTCGCAATCGCTTACACTTCGCTTACGGAATGCCGCGAACGATGCGGGGACCGGCGACGCGAGTGAACCACAGCGGCAGCCGTTTCCAGATGGCGATCATTCGGCCGTACTTCGGATGATCTGGCCGCAGCTCCCCGATCTCGCCCCGCAGCAAGCAGTATTGCCACTCGGCCGGCGCCGGCGCTGCGCCCCATTGCCTCTTAAAGCGGAACGTCGGGCTGTTTTCACTTGATCGGCCGAAGTCAAACACATCCTGCCCGCGCTGCGTCGCTCGTTCCAGCAGGTTCCAGTACATGAGCATGTTCACGCAGGCCGGGTTATACTCTCGCAGCGAACTGGCGCTCGGCACTTCCGTGATCCCGCCGCCGTGCAGCAGCAGCGCCGCGGCAACCGGCCGGGAGCCGTCGCGGACAACACAGATCTCGGCGTGATCCGGGAACTGACGCAGTATGGCGTCGAACAGCCTCCGGCTGAAGACGGGGGTGCCGAGGTCGCGCATGTTGCGACTGAATACGTCATAGAACTCGCCGGTCAACTCCGGGCCGCCGAATCGGACCTGGAAGTCGCCCTTGGTTGCTTTCCGGACCTGGTTGCGGACCTTCGGCGAAAGTTGATCCCACAACGCTCCGCCGCTGGACGGAAGATCGAGCCGCATGTGGACCTTGTCGCTCCGGCGATGGCTCAGGTCCGAATGTTCGACGCCCCATTCGTGGCGGAGCTCCAGATACCGGACGTCAAGTTCCCGCGCCAAACGCACGGCCGAGTCGATCATCGCGGCGGCAACGGCCGGATCGCTCGCGGTGACTCCGCCGTAATTCAAATAAGGCAAGCTGACGAGGAACCGCCCGAACAGCAGGCTCTTGACGTAAGCGAGCCCCAGATAGCCCACAATCTGTTCGCCGCGCCGAGCCTCGATGGCATAGGGCCGATGTCCGAGACTCTCCTCCAGCACAGTGAGCCAACGCGGATGCCGGCTCAGGCAGACCCGCCCCGGCGCAGCGACGAACGCCGACAATTCCGGCAGGCGGTCGATCAGCGCACTGCCGGTCAGCACGCGGAGAGAAACGTCGCGCTCGGTTGTCGCCGGACGGGGAGTCAGCGTGTTTTGCGCCGTCATGCGTCGGGGACTCGCTTCAAATCGATCGAAGGGCATGGGGCTTACGCTCGGCACATTTCGCGGTACAGCGATTGATACTCGCCGCACATGCGCGATTCGTCGAAGTGCAATCGGGCCCGCGCCAGGCCGGCCTGTCCGAGTTGCCGGCGCCGCTCGGGGTCCGCGGCCAATTGAATCATTCGTTCGGCGAGGCCGGCGTCATCGCGCGCCGGAGCCAGGAAACCGGTCAAGCCGTCTTCCACCACTTCAGCAACTCCGCCGACGTCGGTCGCGACGACGGGCAGCCCGGCGGACATCGCTTCAATCACCGTCAGCGGGATGCCCTCGCTGATGCTTGTGAGCAGGAAGGCGTCGGCTCCGGACAGAAGCCAGGCGACATCCCGGCGCGAACCGAGCAGACGCACCGACTCTCCCAGTCCCAGTTCCGCGATGCGGGATTCGATCGTCGGCCGCTCGGGACCATCTCCAATCAGGATCAGCCGCGCGTGCGGTGTCTGCCGAAGCACGCGCGACCAGGCCCGCAAGGCTGTTCCGTGATCTTTGAGGTAATCGAGTCGCGCGACCTGAACGACGACGAAGTCGTCGGGCGCGGCTTGAAGAGCGTCGCGGGCGGCGCCGCGATCACCGGCGGCGGCGATAGCCGCGACGTCGACGCCGTTGTACAGCACGGCGACTCGATGCTCGGGCAATCCCTCGTTGTCGATCAGCGCCTGCCGGACGGCGGCGCCGACGCCCACGATTCGATCTCGCCGCGACAACATCACCCGATTGACGACCATCCGCTTGCGGCGCGGATAGTCGGGCTGGTGTCGGCCGTGCTCCGTGAACAGGATCGGCCGCCGCGGCCCGCGCAGACGCGCCATCATGGCGTACAGGAACGGCGCGTATTGATGGGCATGCACGAGATCGACGTGCTCGACCCGAAGGATCCGGGCGAGCCGCAGCGCGCAATTCCAATCAAATCCTGGTTTGCGGCCGAGTTCATAGACATCGAATCCCTCGCGGCGGAGGTCGTGACTGAGCGCGCCGACGTCGTCGAGACAAACGAACAGAAACCGGAACGGACCATTCAGCCGTCGAGCGATGCGCGCCGCCAGGATCTCCGCGCCGCCGACGCTGAGAGAGTGGAGCACCTGACAAACGGTGATCGTGCGCGCGCTTCCCATCGTGGCAGAGCGCGGCTCCGCTCGATGCTTGTGTGCCGGCGCGAGGGTCTGCACGTTCATGTTGCGACGACCGGAACGGCCGTTGCCGCGCTCGACCGCCGACGATTCATGACGCCGGCGATCACGTCGTCGAGCACGGCCAACGAATCGCTCCAGCGGAAGTTCGCTTCGACGGCCGCGCGAGCCGCACGGCCGGCCGCGAGACGCTCGTCATCGTCCTGCAACAACCGGATCACGCGATCCGCAAACGCTTGCGGTTGATCGGCGACATAGACGCCTTCGCGGACGTCCGCGTCGAGCCCGCCGAACGCCGCCGTCGTCGTCACCGCCGGCAGGCCCATCGCCATGGCTTCGAGCAGCTTGTTCTGCACGCCCCGCGCGATCCGGACCGGGATCACTGCAACGCTCGATCGCGCCAGGTAGGGACGGACGTCGGGGACCGCTCCAGTGACGACGACTCCCGGCAAGCGGGCGAGTCGGCGGACCGTGCGATTCGGCGAGGCGCCGCAAATCGTCATCGTGGCTTCCGGGATCTGCGCTTGCACTCGGGGAAGAACGTCGCGGCAGAACCAGTCGGCGCCCTCGCTGTTCGGACGATAGTCCATCACGCCCGTGAAGATCAATTGGTGCGTATTTCGGGCTGCCTGGCGCGGCTGAAAATAGTCGAGGTCCACGCCGACGCGAATCGTCCGAGCATCGGCGTGCGGCGCGAGCCGTTGAAACTCGCGCGTCTCCCGCTCGGCACAGAAGAGAGTGCGATCGAATTTCCCGGCGACAGAAAGTTCATACTCGAAGAGCCGGCGCGATTCCTCGCGATAGAGCCAGCTTTTCGGAACTGCCGATGCATCCGCGTATGCCTGCCACTTTTGCGAATCGAGGTCGACAAACTGGATGATTCTCGGCAGCGCGGCGTTTTCCACGTAGGACGCCATTCCAGAACTGGAAACGATGGCCAGGTCAAACGACCGCGTCGCGAGCAAATCATGCACGCGCCGGACCAGGTCCGGTTCTCGAAAATAGGCGCGAGTGAGCGGCTCGCGGCCCGCGATCAGAGCCGCCATCGCCCGCCAGCGGCGCCCGAGGCGCGACAGCGGCACCGCCACGACTTCGGCGCCCATCCGATTCAACGCTTCGATGTGGTCGCGATCGGCCGGCCCATCCGATAGGCACCCGATGACCACCGAATGCCGCTGGCTGAGATGCCGGACAACGTTGTAGTTGACGATCCGATCGCCGCGATTCGGCGGATACGGAACCCGCTGGCTAAGAAATAGAATTCGCATGCGATTCGAGTGGAATGGGAGCTAAGAAGCGGTACAGGCCAGGCGATCCTGATGGCTGGCGCTCGAAATCGAGCAGCCGTTCAGATGACCCGTGCTGTTCGGCTCGAGCACTTCGCGGTGAAATGTTTCGAAGATCATGAGCGCCAGAATCAGGTAGGTGTGATTGCGGCGGCCGGCCAGATGGTCGGCCACCACGTTTCGCACCGTGTCTGAATCGAACACTCCGCGGCTCAACGTTCGTTCGTTCAATAGGAGGCCCTGCACAAGCGGCCGCAATTCGCGCCGCAGCCAGAGCCCGAGCCGCTCGTACGGTTGATAACCCTTGACGCCGAGCTTCGCTAATACGCGCTTTCGGAATGTGCTCACTGATCGGCGAAGAGGCCCGGCGCCGACGACGGTGCCGGTATTCACATTGACGATTCTGAGGAATTCCGGCCGGCGGCGTTGGAGGATTTCCGCCTGGATCGCGTCGCCGAGTTTCAGCCGCGGATCGCAGGTGAATAGCTCCGTCACGAGATCGGCATCGAGATACGGCAGGCGCGTTTCGACGAAGGCATCGAATTCCATCATCGACAGGGCCGTTTCGCGCCGAAGCCGCTGATCGAGGAACAGTTTCCAGATGCGGTGCGGCGGCGGCTCCACGTCGGACGTGGCTCGAAGGCAATCCGTCAATGAACCCCGAGCCAGCGATTCCATGTCGCCGCGGTGACCGCCGGCAAACAACCGGGCGCCGACGCCCTCGAGCATGTACGCCTGCAATCGCGGCCAGAGCCAGTCAAACAATCCGGCGTCGTCTCGCAGCATCAACGCGCGTGCGTCGAGCGAGAAGTTGTACGCCTTGCTCATGTGCATGAGTTCGCCGGCGTGTCCGCGCATCAACACGCGAATGCCGAGTTCGCGGTAGACCGGAAACGTCGGCAGAACAATGCACTGGCACAAGTATTGTCCATCGGTCAGTCGCACCATGTGCCGCAGGTGCGTCTCGTAGTCGTTGAGGAATGATGCATCCAGATCGACGTGGTGATTGGGTACGCCGACGACGCGGGCCATCTCGCCGGCCGCGCGATGATCCATGTTCCCCGGCATGCCGCTCGTGAGCGTCACAATCGGGCGCTCGGGCGACGCGGCAACGGCCAGGATCGTCCGGGCATCCATCCCTCCGGACAGCGACAGGCCGAGCCCGTCGGCGTTGGCCGTGCACCGCTGAACAGCGCGGGCAAAGGCTCCGTCGATGCGATCGAGCGTGGCCGACTCGGTGCGCGCAGCCGGCTTGGCGTCAAGCCGCCAATAGCGATCCAATGTCACGCGGTCGGAATCGGCGTCGTATTCGAGCCACGCGGCGGGCGGGAGAACGCGCACGCCCTCCAACAGCGTGTCTTCGCCCAGCAACTGTCCGAACGTGAAAAACTGAGCCAAGCCGCGCAATCCGATTCGCCGACTGACGCTGGGATCCGCGAGCAAGGCCTGAATCGAGGAGCCGAAAAGAAGTCGACCGCGAGTCTGCGCATAATACAGTTGCTTCATTCCGAAGCGATCGTTCACAAGCACGAGCCGATGCTTGTGGGCGTCCCAGATGGCGGCGGCGAACTTGCCGTGCAGCGCTCGGAAGAACTCGCGACCGCTGAGCATGTAACCACGGAGAACGAGTTCGGCTGGCCCGGCGTTTGCGCAGCGCTGACCGGCGGCCGCCAATTCACGGCGAGCTTCGTCCCCGGTATAGATTTCGCCAGCCACGACCGCGACGATGGCATCATCGTGACAGCGGGCCGGCTGCAACATGGATTCCTGGGGCGACAGCGCCAGGCGTCCCATCGCCACGCGGCCGGAATCGTCAATCCACCGATCTTCGACGTACCACGGCTGCCGAAGCTGCCGCGCGGACATTGCTTCCAGCAAGCGCGGCTGCGCCACCGCTGGTGATTGACAGGCGAATCCGAAAATTCCGGGCATTACCGGCAGTCCTTTCGACGACCTCTATGCGGTCAACCCCAACATCGCGGCGATCTGCGGTCCATCGACGACGATCGCCATCCAGGCCCAACTCGCAATCACAACAAGGCACAGGCAAGTCGCGATGGCGAATCGGGGCGATCGGCGGCGCTGCCAAATTGAGCCGAGATTGGTCAGCGCCAAAGCCGTGTAGATCAAAATAATCGGCGCCAGCGGCAAGTGATATCGCGAATGGCCAAAGACCACCGTGTGAACGCCGCACAGGAACGCCACGACGCAAATCAAAAACCAGTGCACGCGGCGATCATCGGGCGGTGTCACGGCGGCTCCGAAGATCGCCAGGAGAAGGGCCGCAGCGTAACTGCCCGCGATCAGGAGCGCCGCGGCGATGAGCGCCGGTTTCGGCCACGCGCCGAAGAATCCGCGGTTTCCGCCGGAAATGATCTCGCGCTCGAGTCCCCAGAAGTCAAAAAACTTCACAATCGATCGCTGCAGCGAAAGCAGCGGATGCGCCTGCACGAAAGCCAGACCTTGACGAAATGCCAGTTTGTCCACGAATCCCTGCGTTCGACGCGCTTCCGGCGGATACGTCGTCTCGATCTCGCGCGCCCAGGACTTTTCGCCTTCCAAGGCGATGGCATCCCAAGAGCGGTACAGTGGCGTGTGTTCGAAATTGCCCATCATGAAATTCCGTCCGCCCATGACGTCGATGGCCACGAATGTCTGTTGCAGCCGCGAATTTCGTATCGACCATGGAGCGATCGTCACGGCAAATGCGGCGATGAACAGCGCGGCAGCCACCCAGCGCTGGCTTCGCGGGCCCGTCCAGGTCAATAGCAGAAACAGCGCGACGAACGGTGGCGCCAGCCACACGGCGCTCCGCGTCAGCGCTGCCAGCGCGAGCAGAACACCCGACAGCACAGTCCAGCCGAGCGAACTCGTCGTCAAGCCACGCACGAGCATCCAGCAGGCGCTCGTCAGCAACAGCGTGAACAATGTCTCCGAAAGGAGCAGGTTGTTGTAAATGAGCAGCGACGGGTAGAAGCACACGAGCGCGGCGGTCCAGTTCGCGACCCGCTGCGACGTCGCCTCCAAAGCCAGTCGATATGCAACCAGAACCGTCAGCAGGCTCAGAATGATCTGCGCGAACCGAACCGCCGCGACGTTCTCGACGCCGAACAGACTGTAGATGCCCGCCACGAATGCTGGGTAAAGTGGCGGCCGAAGTGACGTCGGCGTGCCTCCGGGTTGGAACGTGTATTCGCCGTGCTCGACCAGGTTGACGGCCAGCGCATGATAGTCGCGCTCGTCCCAGATATGAATCGGATCATTGCGGCAGCCGAACCAAAGCGTCAAACGGATTGCGAGACCAATCAAGAGAATCGCAAGCAATGCGGCGCGCGCCGACCGTTCACGCCCCGATTCTTCATTCGGGGCGGCCGCCGTTGATAACGGATTGCCCGGGCTGGCCAGCATTCGGCCCGCTCGGGCATTGTTTCGATTCGTGAGCGTTGCGGCGGAATCGATGGGGAGAGTCGAATACTTCATGACATATTGGAAAACCGCGCCGCAGCGGCCGGTGCTTCCACAAGCACGGGCTGATTCAAGAGGTCTTCGAGATTCGTTCCCATCGCAGCCAGGAGATTGCCGAGATCCGAATCCTGAATCTCGCGCCGCGTCAGATCGGTCCAGGCGATGCCGGATCGATTCCAGACAACGTGCACCGAGTACCGATCCTCATCGTGCCGCGTCACCCGGATGCCGAATCGCGTGGGCGCCGGTCCCTCGACAACGTGCCGGAGCGGCAAAGTCCAGGTGCGCGACTTCTCGGCGGCGACGGCGTCGTCCCAATGCAGTCGGAACGCGCCCATCTCGGGCAGGAAAAACTCGTCGAGACCGAGCGAGACATCCTCGCACGCCACGATCTGCGGAGCAGGCAAAGTGGTCACGGTTTGGTGCCGATGGGAATCGCGGCGCCGTGATGCGCCGGCATTCGTCGAAGTCACTGAACCAACGCGGCCTCGCGCTGTCGCGGCGCCGTCGTCGCCGATGCCGACCGCATCCGCTCGCGGTTGATTTCCGCCAGCCGTGGATGCGGAACCAGGCAATCGCCAATCGCCAGGTAATCGATGTTCCCGAGCAGGAAGGCGCGTACCGCGTCGTCGGGCGTGCAGACGATCGGCTCCTCGTGCATGTTGAAGCTCGTGTTGATCACGGCGGGAATGCCGGTCAACTCGAAATACCGGCTCACGATGCGGTGGAAGCTCGGATTGCTTCGCGGCGTCACGAGTTGCGGCCGCGCGGTCCCGTCGATGTGAACGGCCGCCGGGCATTGCCGGATCATCGTTTCCGTGCAATCGCACGTGATGGTCATGAACTCCGCGGTTTTCTCACACGCATGGATGTTGCGGAATAACCGATGCGCCTCGCTGGCAAGCGCGGCGGGCGCGAACGGCATGAATTCCGTGCGGCCCAACTGGTGGTTGAGCCATTGGTTCACTTCCGGGTCTCGCGCGGGGTAGAGAATCGAGCGATTGCCCAGCGCTCGCGGGCCATATTCCATTCGGCCGTTGAACCGGGCCACGATGTTGTCCTGCGTCAATAGTTCCGCCACGCGCTCCTCAATGGCGTCAACGCGATCGAAGTGTAACCCGTGCCGGCGAAGCACGGCGGCAATGGATTCAGACGAGTATTCCGGTCCGAAATAAACGGTGTCGAAGGCGGCCGGTCGGGCCACTGCGGAATCGAATTGAAGCATCGCAGCGCCAGTGCCGCATCCGCCGTCGCCCATGTTCGGGTAGACGAACACGTCGTGCACGCCGTCGATGTCGCGAATGCGCTGGTTGAGCTTTACGTTGGCGTGGACGCCGCCCGAGACCACGATGCGATGAGCTCCGGTTAGCCGCAGCCAGTATTCGACGGTTTCGCGCGTCACCTCCTCGAGGACGGACTGATACGCGGCGGCGACGTCGCGCTTGGCGAACCGGAGAGCCAGCGCCCGAGTGAACAGGTAATTCATCCCGCCGCGGATCAGGATGTCGCCGTCGCGGCAGACGAAGCGGGCGCGCAACGCCGGCCCAAGCACGTTTCCATCACCATACGCGGCCAGGCCGACGATTTTGCCCTCGTGTCGGCTGGGCTTGAATCCCAGCGCGCTAGTGACGTTCTCGTAATGCTGTCCCAGGGAATTGGGAAACGCGAAACGGTGTAGCGGGCGAATCCCCGCGTCGTCCGCGTGATAGATGCCGCCGCACTTTCCGGAGCCGTAGCCGTCCAACACGACCACCAGCGCCGAGTCGAATCCCGAGGCGTAATAGGCATTGGCCGCGTGGGCGTCGTGATGCTGGCAGCGAACCAGCTTGTGCTGCAAGCCGAATTCGCTCAGCCCTTCGATCAATTGACGATTCCGCAGCCGATGATCGGCAATCGCCGCCGACGCCCAGGCGCGGAAGTAGTGGCGGTGGGCGTTCCAGTCAGCCAGTCCCGAGCGGGCCACCATGCGATACGCCCATCGCTTGGGCCACGCCTTCGTCGGCATGAATTCGTCCCGCTCAGTCTCGATGCCGGGAATTCGGTGCGTGCGATCCACCGCATAACCATTCGACCACGCGGCATTCAGCATCGTCAGCGAGTCGGTGGTGCACGTCCTTTCGTGAATCGCGGCGTCGGCCGCCAGGGCTTCCCGAATCAATCGCGCTTCTTCATCGGCATCGTAAAAGGCATAGGCCACCCGATCGATCGACGCGGGATCCCATCCGGTCGTCTCCAGACCGAGGCGGACGGCCCGATACGGGAAACCGTCTTGGAGTTTGACGCGCGACAGTCGCTCTTCGGCGCAGGCGAAGACGACACGGCCGTCTTCCATGAACGACGCCGTCGCGTCCTTATCCAGCGGGCTGATTCCGAGCACACGCATGGTGCTGGTCCTCGAGTTGTGTTGCAATTTCAGTCATCGTGGCCGGTTGAAACGCCGCATCCTCGGCGATGGCCGAGAGGACTGATTCCAGCGCGGCGAAGATGCGCTCCTCGTCGTCCCGGGTGCGCGTGTAGACGTTCTTGCCGGCCATCAGCGACGAACTGTGGACAGTCAGGCAGATGCACGGCAGATTCATGCGGCGAAGCGTGCGCAAGAAGCGCAACAAGTCCGCCGCGGACGTGTCCTCGAGATTGAGCCAGGTCCGGCTGACGAGGCCCGTGCGCTCCGCAATGCCGATCAGCCGGAGGTTTCGCAGCCAGGACCGCTCGACGGTCTGATAGCATCGAGCCCAGAAGCGGAAGGGGCGGCGGGTGAATCCGAGCGTCAGCGGAATCTCCCAAAGTGCGGCGTCGCCGGCGCGCCGCGGGGCGATCCGCACCGGCAGCCCGTCGCGGTGGCGATAGTCGGGCGCGCCGTCGTCTTGCCAGCTGGTAAACGGCACGACCGACGAATCCGCCACGAAACCGTGACTTTGGAGAAATTCGTGGATCGCGCCGCCGCTGGAGTATCGCCCGCCACGGAAACTCGTCGGCGTCAATTCGCATTCACGAAACAGATTG
>JRYK01000827.1_pt1 | contig 130636 bp, 95 predicted proteins | sample 235381 | NCBI WGS metagenome assembly JRYK01 (sample SAMN03074220, study PRJNA261476) | activated sludge metagenome | biome: Wastewater Treatment Plant; feature: Wastewater; material: Activated sludge; isolation source: activated biomass of a wastewaster treatment plant treating hydrocarbon... ... | reverse complement strand
GCGTGGGCGGCGGCGAGTCCACGACCTGCCTGAAGGAACATGTGCCGGACTTCCTCCCAGGGGCGCTCCTCGGCGAGCCACTCGGTGAGGGTCACGCCCTTGACGAACTCCATCGCCACGAAGACCTGGCCGGCGAACTCGCCGACGCTCGCACCGATTTGTACAGCGCGGCCGTCGTGCTCCACGAAGCGCTGACCGGAGAACTCCCGTACCTCGGCGGCCGGCCGCTGTCCGCGGCGTGCCCCGAAGCCCCGCCGGAGTTGCAGGCGCTCCTCGAGCGCTGCCTGCAACCGGATCGGAATCGCCGGCCGTCCAGCGCCGCCGAGGTCTATTTGAAGCTGCACGATCTTGGCAAGGCGAGCGGCGCCTTGCTGGTCTCGTCCGAAACTCTGCAGAGTCTTGCCGATCCACCGGCAGCGCTCCTGTCATCGAGTGCGAACACCATCACGTATCAGGGGCAGCCTCAGCGACGGTTCTGGAATCGACGGCGGAGCGTTCTGGTCGCGCTGGGGGCCGCGATCGGGCTGTTGGTTCTCGGGATTCTGATTCGACCCGGAACGGCGCCGGCGCCGGAGATCGAATCGCTGGCCGGCATCCGACTCGGCGACGAGCGCGATGCCGTGGTTGCGGCGTTCGGCAAACCCTCGCATCCCGGCGGATCGCCGTGGAGCGCCCGCCCCGCTCTGTTCGGCGAGTTGCTCCGTCCCACCGACGTCGGTTCCCCGGCCGATGGGGATGCCCTGACCCTGCTCACCTGGAACGACGATCACGTCGGCGTGCTCCTGGCCGAGGACCGCGTCCGCGCCATGGTCGTTCGCGTGCCGTGCTCCTGCGAAACCGGCCGCGGATTGCGGCTCGGCGACACGGAACGCCGGTTGCGCCAACGCTACGAGGAACCGACCGAGACGGATCCGGTGCATTACGAAACGACAACCGGCGCCAACCGAAAACGCGCCGCTTGGGGCATGATCTACCGCTATGCCAACGTCGGCATCAGTGCCGAGGTGCGCGACGAGCGCGTCACCGGCCTGGCCTTGTACCCTCCCACGCCGCAACCGTAATCACTCCCGCAGCTGCGCGGACCACGCCGGCGCGCCCCGATAGATCGGCCGCTACAATGGCCGTCATGTCCGCGTGTCCACGATGCCAGGCGACGGTCGTTGCGGGTCAGCGCTTCTGTTCGCGTTGCGGCCAAGCGCTGACGCCCATCGCGCAGCCCAACGACGCCACGGTGCGATGGAACGGCGTGGCGGCGCCGGGCGACGGCGTGCGCCAGTCCGTGCCGCTGGCCGCCGTGTTTCGCCAGCGCGAGACGCTGGTCGTCGGCCGGGCCGATGACTCCGACCTCCGGCTTGACCATCCGTCCGTTTCACGCCGGCACGCCCTGATTCGCCGGCGGAGCGACGGCTTGTGGCTGACGGACCTCGGCGGTATCAACGGCACGCGGCTCGACGGGCAGCGCCTGACCGACTCGGCCCGGCTGCACGCCGGCGAACGCGTCGGCATTGGCCCGTTTCTGCTCTACTTTCAGAACGACGAACTGGTCGTTCTCGACGGCAGCCGCCGGCTGCGCCTCGTCGCTGAGAATCTCGAAAAAACTGTGCGACTTCCGGGCGGCTCGGATCGACGACTCTTTCAGCGAATCACGCTGGCCGTCGAACCGGGCGAGTTTGTCAGCCTGCTCGGTCCCAGCGGATCGGGGAAGAGCACCCTGATGGACTGTCTGAACGGCCGGCGCCGACCGACGGCCGGCCGCGTATTTGCCAACGGCGAGGATTTCTATCGCCATTTCGACAGCTTCCGGCAGTCGCTCGGCCATGTGCCGCAGCGCGATATCGTCCACACGGAGCTCAGCGTCGAGAGGGCGCTGTGGTACACGGCTCGATTGCGCCTGCCGCCCGACACCGGGCCGGACGAACTGGCTCAGCGCGTCGAGGAAGTGCTGACCCAGATGGAACTCCTGCCACACCGTCGAACGATCATCGGCAAACTGTCCGGCGGCCAGATCAAGCGGGTGAGTCTGGCCTCGGAGCTTCTCGGGGGTCCATGCCTGCTCACGATTGACGAGGCGACCAGCGGCCTGGACGCCGGCACGGAAGCCCGGATGATGCGGCTGTTTCGAGAACTGGCCGACGGCGGCAAATCGGTCCTGTGCATTACTCACAACATCGAGAACATCGACCGGTGCCACCACGCGCTGGTGCTTTACCGCGGCCGGCTCGTCTATTTCGGGCCGCCGCAACGAGCGCCGGACTATTTTGAGGTCTCGCGCGTCGGCGCGATCTACGATCGCCTCGCTGAGCTCGACGCCGAGGCATGGGAGGAGCAATTTCGCTCCAGCGATTTATTTCGCGATCTGGTTGAGTCCCGAATCAGCGCGCCGAAAGCGGCTTCGGCCGCCGAGGCCCCGGCGGCGCGAGGGCTTCTCCCGGTCACGCAGCCGCCGGCCCCGCGCGCTCAACGCCGCCTGCGCATCCCGGACTTCCGAGCGATCGGGCGCCAATTCGCGGTACTCACTCGCCGCTACACGGAGCTCGTCACCAGCGATCGCCGCAGCTTCTGGCTCCTTCTGCTGCAAGCGCCCGTCGTCGGTGCGATTTTGCTGCTCGGATTCGTCAACAAACCCTACGACCAGAAGGTGCTCATGCCGCGGACGCTCACGGCCGATGAACGCGCCTTCGCAGAATGGTTGCTTCCGTATCTGCCTCCCGGACAGGCGAGCCAGATCGTCTCGGGCATGTTGCAGGCCGGCGGGCCGGTGCTGCCCGATCGCCTGGCGGTCGATCCCCGCTACACCTACATGCTGCTGTTTATCGTCGTGATCGCCGTCCTGTGGTTCGGCTGCAACAACGCAGCCAAGGAAATCGTGAAGGAGAGCGCCATCTACGGCCGGGAACGGGCGGTCAACCTGGGCATTCTGCCCTATTTGGCGAGCAAGTTTCTCGTCCTCGGCGTTCTCTCGGCGATTCAGGTGGCGCTGCTCGTGCTGGTCATTTTCGGAACGCTGGAGGGGCTGCACTGGGCGCTGGGGCACGATGCGCCGTCGCCCCTCTACATGCTCGATTTCGGCTCGTTGTTTGGGTTTCTCACATTACTGGCGCTCACTGGCGTCGCGCTGGGATTGTTTCTATCCGCCAGCGTCAGCAGCCCGGATCGCGCCAACGCATTGCTACCCTACGTGCTGATTCCACAGATTATCCTGGGCGGCGGCGTGCTGACGGTCAAAGACGGGCCGCTGTACTGGATCGCCGTCGTGACGTCGCCGGTCTACTGGGCCTACCGCGCGGTTCGCACGGGTGAAACCGCGCTGCCGCGCGATCTGCCGGCCCACATGGACTACGACGACAACCTCTGGCTGCCGGCACTGGCTCTGACGGCTCAGACGCTGATTCTGCTCGGTCTGGCCGCCTGGTCGCTGCGTCGAAAGGACATCCGCGCCGATTGACGTCGATTCGCTGCTGAGCACAGAGACGTCGTTCGAACTGTGCCTCAGTGGTTCAATCGCTGTTTGTCCACGACCGGCGGGGATTACTTCGCCATCTGAACCGCCAACCCGACGATTTTCGCGTAGATCCCGAGCAGTTTCGCTTCCGGGATCACCTTGATCGTCTGCGCGGGATTTCCGAGCTCGTCGACGGCGGCGGTCAGATCGAGTCGGAGCCGTCCGAGATTCTGCTTCCACTTGGCGTTCTGATAGGGATCCAATTTGTCGTGGGCGGCCACGGCCAGGAGGAAGTCCTGCGCGCGGAGCGCCAGCGCCTTGAGTTCGTCGGGCGGGAACAGCGTCTCGGTGTAGGCGACGCGGCCGGTCTTGCCCAGGGCCGACCCTCGCCCGTTGTTCTGGCGGAATTCGCCGGCGTCGGCGCGGACCGAGGGAAAGCGGAGACCCTCGGGACCCAGATGTTCCGCGGCCAATGCGATCAGTTCGCTGTAGACGTAAAAGACACCGGCCTCGAACAGCGGGCTGCGTCGCTCTTGTGCGAGACGCGCTCGATCGCGCTGAATGTCGGCGGCCAGGACGGCCACGCGTTCGCGCGGACCATTCCGCACGCTCGGCGGCAAGTTCGACAACAGTTCCCGCGCTAGAAGTTCGCTGCGTGCGATCGCCAGGGACAACGTGCCGTCGTCGCCGACGCGGGTCAATGGGGGAACGGGAGGCGCGGCGGCCAGAAGGACGAGGAGGGCGGTGCTCATGGCGACTCCTGGGGGTGCGAGTCCGAGCAGCCCGATGAGACGATGGCAGCCGCTCGGGAAGCGGATTTTCTAGTCGCGGCCGGGTCGACCGGCAGCCGGCCCCCGATCATTTTTCGCTCTGAATCAGCTGCCGGAGATGCCGCACGATTTTTGCGATTTTCGCCGCTTGCAGCCCGGTCAGGGCGTCGGTACAACATGGGCACGACTCAGCCGGACCCCGCGCCGCGACGGCCGGGATGCCGTTGGAGTCACGCTCGCGTCACGACATCATTCTTGGGAAAGGGACGCTGCTATGCTGGATTTCTTTTCGAACACCTGGGTGATGGTCGGCATGGCCGTCGTGCTGCTGTCGCTGATCGGGTTGTTGATTTTCCTGCGCACCCGGCCGCAGGAATAGGCTCGATCAGACCCGAGTACCGATCGCCGCGTCCGGCTGTGCGCTCTTGATGCGCCGGCGGCCGGACGCGGCGGCGTTTTCTGGGCCGGCGGGCGGCGCCAGTTTATGGACGCTCCGCCCCCGGCGACCGAAATCGCGATTGCGCCTGCGACCAATCGCCGACGATCGCCTCCAACGGGATCGTCTGCCGGTCTCGCCACACCTGCAACCGCACCTTCTGACCGATCGGCAACATGCTGATCGTGTTGATGAGGTGGTTGTCGCTTCGAATGGCGATTCCGTCCACGGCGAGGACCACGTCGTTGGGTCGCAAACCCGCTTGCTCGGCCGGAGTGCCCGGGTAGATCGATTCGATCTTGGCGCCCCGGGCCCGATCGAGGCCGAGACGCACCGCCTCCGCCGGCTCGAACGACTGCGAGAGGACCAGTCCCAGGTAGCCCCGGGCCACGGCGCCGCGTTCGAGCAACTGTTGCACCACGCGCTTGACCAGGTTGATCGGAATGGCGAACGCCACGCCGCTGGCGCTGCCAGATTGCGACGCAATCGCGGTATTGATGCCGATAACCTCGCCGTCAAGATTCAGCAGCGGGCCGCCGCTGGAGCCGGGGTTGATCGCCGCGTCGGTCTGAATGAAATCCTTGATGCGAATGGTGCTGCCGAGGCTGACCGCGCCGCGTTCCCGAGCCGAGACGATCCCATGCGTGAGCGACTGGCTCAATCCAAAGGGGCTGCCGAGGGCCACGACCCATTGGCCGATTCGAATCCGATCGCTGTCGCCGAGCGCCGCGCCGGTCAGATTGTCGCCCTCGATCTTGAGGAGGGCCACGTCGGTTTCCGGATCGGCGAGCACCTGTGCGGGGCGGAAGAGCCGGCCGTCGGCCAGATTGATGCTGATTTGCTCGGGTTTGGCCCCGGCGATCACGTGATTGTTGGTGATAACCCACGCGCCATGCCGTGAATCGCGAAAAATGACGCCGGACCCGGCGTCCTCGACGGTCTTCCCCTTGCCGTCGCGGGCGCCGGGCGACTGCTTGATCGCCTCGACGGACACCACGGCCGGTCCGAGCCGCCGGGCGACGGATTCGAAGGCGTCGCTGAGGGCGGAGAGTTCCGCGACCTGACCAGCCGGGCGAACTCCGGTGGAATCGGCCCAAGCATTCGCGGCCAGCCGCGGACCGACGAACACCGCCGCGGCGCCGCCGGCCGCCGCAGCCAGTCCCAGAAACGCCATCAGGCCGAGTCGTTGCACCATGATCGGTTCCTGCGCAGAACGCGCGATCGAGACGGGATCAGCCGACGCCGCGCCATGGGCCGACGTCGTCAGCCAATTCTAGCGCAGCTGGCCGGCGAACTTCAGCCAAAATCCGATCGGGCGAAAAATCGTCGCGAATCGCGGCCGTCACGGTTGGCAGAATGGACAAAGCCCGCGGCGATGAACCGCGGGCTTTGCGTTGGATCGAACCGACTGGGCGGGTTATTTCGACAAATCCATCTCCAGGTCGGAGAGGTTGACGTGTGACGTGTCGGGGCCCTCGCCCTCGGCGACCTGTTCCCAGTTTCCAGCGCGGCCGGCGACGCCCCAGCGAGCGTCCGCCTCCATCTCCCGCTGGCACTTCACGCAGAGCGTGCTGTACGGCAGCGCATTGAGGCGAGCGACCGGAATCTTGCACTGGCACCCCTCGCAGAGGCCGTACGTACCTCGCTGGATCTTGAGAATCGCCCGCTCGATCTGGCGCAGCTCCTTGGCCTCCAGTTCAGCAAGCTGGCTGACGACCTCGTCGCTGCCCGTGTCGAACGCGGCGTCGGCCGCGTCGCCCGAGGCGCCCGCTGGATTCACAGTTCCCAAATCTCGCAAGCCCTGGCCGAGCCGACGGCGGAGTTCCCCGCGTCGCGCGGCGAGCGCTTTGTGCAGTCGAATCAATGCTTCGCGTCGTGCCATGGTTCATCACCCCTTCCGGGATACGCCGCCCGTCGAACCGAAGTTCGCGCCGGCCGACGAGCGTGGCCCCGATGACCGTTAGACGTCGGCCACGCGGAAATGGATTCCGAATTGCCGCGCCCGGTTCGCCATCGCGCTCAGCAATCGGTGCGCCAAAGGGATCGATTTCCAGACCGAAACCCGGCGTCCGAACTGAGTGCCCAATTATAGCCGAGAAAAAAAGCCGCGAGCGCGGCCGAAGAAAACCGTCAGTTCCCGCGCTTGGGACCGATCGGGCGCGATTGTAACACCGCCGTCACAACGGGCTCCTCGCCCCGCACGCTGTTGAGAATGACCCGGATTGGCTGCGGATTTTCGTACACCCACTGTTCAATATGGCGCCGGTACAGGGCCTGTCGAGCCACCCGGACCGGCGGGCCGAGCAGCTGGCGGACCTCGGCCGCCGTCATCCCACGCCGAACCGCCACCGGAGCTTCCGGCTGCGCGACGCCGCTAATCGTCACGATCAGCACAATCGATCGCAGAGCGAGTCCCATCAGTCGCGGCCCAGTGCGTGAATCACCGCGTTGAGCTCCGATCCCGGCGCGAGGTACCACAATCGCGGAACGGCGTGGCCCGACCAGCGGCTCAAATCGACGGCGCTTGTCGAAGGCGAGCCGGTAATGAGCGACATGAGCGTCACCGGCCGCTCGTAGGCCACCGCGCGATAACTCGTCAGACTCGCTTGCCGCGCCGCTTCGGCCACGGCGTCGTCGAGCGTGCCGATCGCGTCGATCAATCCCCACTTCAGCGCGTCGTCGGCGGTGAAGATTCCACCGTCAGCGCGCTGGCGCGTGAACGTCGCCGTCTTCGGCTGGCCCGCGTCATCGAGCACCGGGTTGCCGCGATCGTCGAAGACGGGGATCGTCCGCGGCGGAAAGAGGTTCTCGGTCAGCTTGCCTTGCAGTTGCGGCCGGCCCGATTCCACGACGCCGAGAAACTGCGCATAGGCTTGATCGACCATCTCCGCCCACGGCTGCCGCTCCTGCGGCGTCATCCGGTAGAACAGCGATCCGCTGCCTTTGACCGCGCCGGCCTTGACCATCTCCAGCGCCACGCCGTACTTTTTGGCCAGTTCCTCGACGTTGGGAAACGCCGCATAGACGCCGATCGATCCGGTGATCGTGGTGCGCTCGGCGTAGATTTTCTTGGCCGCGGCGTCCAGCGGCTCGTAAGCCGGCATCGCCACATAGTATCCGCCGGACGCAGCCACGGCGCCCATGGACACGACCAGCGGCTTCCGGACCGGCGGCGATCGCCGGGCCCGCGGGAGCGTACCGTCGCGCAATTGCGTCAGCCGCCGGTGCAGATCGTCGCTGGCGGAGATCGTCCCGCCGGGACTGTCGATGCGAACCACGACGGCCTTGACCGCGTTGTCCCGCGCGGCCTCTTCGATCTGCCGATGCTCAAAGCCGAGCTGCCCTTCGACGATCGTGCCGTCGATACGGACGACGGCGACCTTGTCCGCCGCGGAGGCTGAGCCGCCGATCCACCGCTCACGGAGCGATCGGTCGTCCGCGTCAGCGCCGAGTCCGCGAAACAGATACCCGCCGCACACCAGCAGAACGTTGGCTGCAAGCGAGGCCAGGAGCAAGAGAATCAGGAGCACCCGGCCGGCGCCGCCACGATGCGCCGCCGGCGGCACGTACACCGGCAACACGCGCGGCGGGAGGGAGGACTCGGCTCGCGGATCCGTCGGGGAACTCATGGCCCGGTCAACTCAAAATCCAAGGGCCGGCGTTCAGGATTGGAGGTTCTCCAGAATCTCGCTCAGTTTGACGAGTCGCTGGCCGCGAGTCTCGTCGATTCGGAGATAACGCAGCAACCGCCGGCGTAAGTCGCTCTGGATCTCCTCGATGGCGCTGGCGGACGTGCTGGCAAGCCGGATGCAGCCGCCGGCGCGGCGGCTGTGGCCGCCCGCCTTGCCCATCCGCCCGACCACGGCCCGGAGCAGCTCGCCCGCTTCGGCGCCCCGCAGCGCGCTTCGCGCCGACAGAATCAGCTTATCGCCGCAAACGCCCGCGCACACCGCCCAATCGACCGCTTCGTAGCGGATCATGAAGTCGCAGACTTCGGCCGCCAGTTCGGGCTGCGGCAATTCATTGACCCATGAAATCAGCAGCCGATCGTAAAGAAACGAACTTTGCAGCGCCTGCAGAATGCACTCGAAATAGGCCTGCGGAAGTCGGGCATTGCGGATCCGGGCGAGGAGGTCCTTGTCCGCCAGCGGAAATAGATACTGCAATGCGCTATCGTCCAGCGCGCTGGCTTCGCGCGGATAGCCGCTCAATTCCGTCTCGATGCCGTAGAAGAGCGCCGTCGCGAGGTCCGACGGCAGGGGAATATCCTGCTCGATCAGGTAGCGGGTGACCAGCGAGCACGTCGCTCCGAGGTTGCGCCGCACGTCGACGAACTTGACGCCGCTCACCGAACCCGCAGTCGCGTGGTGGTCGATCACGGCGTAGAGCGGAGCGCCGCCTTCGAGGCTGTGCCGCCCCGTCTTCGGCTGACTGTCGACCATGACCACGGCTTCGTTGCGCGCCCAGGTCAGCGTCTCCACCGGGAGCAGGTCCAGATCCAGGAGATCGACCATCGCCTTGTTTTCCGCGCGGCTGATCAGGCCGTCGCGCGTCAGCCGCGTCGGCTTCCCGAGTCGGCGCTCCACCAGGTACGCCAGACCCATCATGCTGCCGATGGCGTCCGGGTCCGGATGGACGTGGGAGATAAAGGTCACGCGGCTCGCGGCGGTCAACCCGGCGAGGAATCGGTCCGAACGGCGGTCCGAGCCATTGTGGGAGTTAGAAGCGCGGATGCGCGGCGTCGCGGCGCTCGAGCGCGCCATGGATGTGCGTCTCGTCGTTGCTGGGGCGACAAATCTGACGACCGGCAGCGCAACTCCCGCGCGGTCATCCCGGAGCATTTTACGTTATCCACTCGAGGCCGGCGTGCCAAGCATTCGGCCGACCGCTCAGCGGCGATTCCTCGGCCGATCTGCTTTTTCGGCCAGCTGCTCGATCATCCGCCAATGTCGCACGCTGACCGGCATTACCGCGAGACGAGAATTGCGAACCAGATCGAAATCGCGGAACTCGAGATTCGACCGGATTGCAGCCAGCGGAACCGGAATCGCAAACGCTTTGGGAGCCGTCACTTCCACAACCATATCGTCAGGATCGTCGGACGTGTGTGCGAGTCGGGCATCCGCCGCCGCCACCATCTCGCCGACGATCGATTTCTCTTTCCCGGTGTGGTAAAACAGGATGCGGTCGCCAGCCTTGACCGATCGCAAGTGAATGCGTGCCAGGGCGTTGCTGACGCCTTCCCAGATCGTCCGGCCATCGCGAATCAGATCCGCCAGGCTGTATTCAGACGGTTCGGATTTGAAAAGCCAGCGGGACATTCCTGTTCCTCCCCCGCAAGCCGAAGTGCTCGCGGTTTGGCGAAGGGCGATTCGCAACGGACGATCGCCAGTGTAACCGTATTTGCTCCAGATGGTTGCCGCCATAGCGGCAAAAACTCGCGAAGATTTCGCGCTCTCTTGCAATCGGGCTGCGTAGAATCAGGACGCGGGTGTGGTCTGCAGCCTCGATTTCTCCCCCTGAAGCCTTGGCAACTTGCTGCTGCAGATCACTCTCGCCTTTTTGTGACCGCGGATTTATCGCGCAAGCCATCGCCCATCGCACGTTTCGAAGTCGAACTTGCTCAATAACCTGGATTGTCGGCCACGTGTCGGAGGATGCGCCATGGTCTCCTCGCCGCCGCGCCCATCCAAACCGAATGGCATCGATTCTCGCATTCGAAGACCATCACTACCCGGTCGTCCGCCGCGGCGCTTTCGGCGACTGTCGCTGCGACCGACGCCGCGCGCCACGGTTCTCCAGCGCTGGCTCGACCTGAGCGCCTGACGATTACTGGTCGGAACCAAACAACTCTTGCCGAATGGCCTCGACCTGCTCCGCGGACCAGCGCGGCACGGGTCCGGAGATGAGTTGCGCCAGTTTTCGCGCGACAGTCCGCGATCGCATCGCCGTGATATGCGAGACGGACAGGACGACCGCGGGAACGCCTTGGCGTTGCAGGTCCGCCGGCCACTGCGAATCGGCCCGCACGACGCCATCGCCAATCGCGCCGACGAGCCCGACGACGCTGACAAATTCCACCTCGGGCGGAATCATTCGCCCTTCGACCGTGCGCTGAGCCGCGGCCCGCGCCTCGCGCGTCATCGACGTGATAAAGACTTCTTGATTCGATCGCACGGCGACGGTGCGGTGGCCCCAGCCGGAGCCGGCATTCGGCGCGCAGACCTGAATCACTTTGGTCACGCCGCTGCCGGGCCAATCTTCGACGAAATACCGGGCGACCAGGGCGCCGGCCGAATGGCCGATCAGGACGATCTCGGAATAGCCCATCGCGCGGAGCCGGCCGACGCTCTCGAAAAGCCCGGGCGCCCGGGCCACGTCGTCCACCGCCGCATTTTGCCCGTAGCCGAGCGCGTAGACGTCCGCATGCCGCGCGAGTTCGCGCACCAGCATGCTGCCGGGTTTCTCCCAACCCGAAAGCCGGGCCCGCGGCACCACGCTGCTGTTGATGGGATGCGGTACCACGCCGTGGATGAGGACGACCGCGCGGGATTGTCCGTCGCTTCGGCAGAGTCGCTCGCCGTCGCCGCAGGTGGGCGCGACTTGGAGAAATCGCACGTCCACCGGGTCCGGACCGAGCAAGAGAAACGCCGCCATCGCCGCGCCGCAGCTGAAACCCATGGCATCTCCTTGAAACCCCTGTCGCTCTCGGCCTGCCGGCACGGTCCCAGCCGGACGATGGACTCGCCACGCCGATCGGTCAAGTTCAATTCTCGGATCAATTGACTGGAAAAGGCGCGCGCGGATTGGTAGATTGCGCGAAAGAGCCCAAGACGAATTGGGTGCGGCACACGCCGCCGGAGGAGGGAGCCGCCATGGGCGTGCTGGCCGATTGGCAAATCCGCGAGCGCGTCAAGATCGAGCCGTTTGCCGACGGCGAATACAAGCCCGGCGTCATCTCGTCCGGCGTGACAAGCTACGGGTACGATCTCCGCCTCGGCCGGCATTTCAAGGTCTTCACCAACGCGCTGTGCGCCATCGTCGATCCGAAGGCGTTCGATCAGCGCTCCTTCGTGGACATCGAAGCGGATGAGTGCCTGATTCCGCCGAACAGTTTCGCGCTGGCGGAAACCGTCGAATACCTGGAAATCCCGCGCGACATCATCGGCGTCTGCGTCGGGAAATCGACCTATGCGCGGATCGGCATCATCGTGAACGTGACGCCGCTCGAGCCGGAATGGCGCGGCAAAGTGACGATCGAGATTTCGAACACGACGCCGCTGCCCGCCAAGGTCTATGCCGGCGAGGGCATCGCCCAGGTGCTGTTCCTCACAGCTGATGCGCCGTGCCGAGTGTCTTACGCGGACAAAAAAGGGAAGTACCAGAATCAGACCGGGCTGACGTTGCCATTCGTGGTACAACCTCCCTAATCGATCCAATCCGAACGACTCGCATGACCGGCCAAGGAGTTCGGGCGGGATTGAAATAAACATCTGTACAGTGAGCGCTCCAGCGGTTACAATGAATGTCAAAGCCGTTGACGGAAGGGTTTGCTCGCCCCTCGGCAGGTTCGCCTGAGGAGTAAGATGGACCGCACGGGGGCGGTCCATTGGGACGTGGCGTTATCCGCCCTGCAATTCGAACGTGCGCGGGAGCCGTGCACGGCGAGTTTCGGAGCGGCCAGAAAGGACGGGCGCGGGATGCGGCCCGTGTAGGTTTCCACTTATGCAAGTCACGCGACGATTCACGGCCGCCGGGCAGGATCCGTTTGCGGCCATTCGCTTTGTCCCGCGCAGTTCGCGGATCGTCAACCCGGACGGTTCCGTCGTCTTCGAACTCAACGACTTGCTGGCGCCGGAGCAGTGGTCCCAGGTGGCGGTGGACATCCTCGCTCAGAAGTACTTCCGCAAGGCCGGCGTGCCGGCCCACTGTGAACGGGTCGTCGAGCCGGGCGTGCCGGCGTGGCTGCAGCGATCGCGGCCGGCGGCCGGAACTGAGTTCGGCCAGGAGACCGACGCACGCCAGGTGTTCCGGCGGCTGGCCGGCTGCTGGACTTACTGGGGCTGGAAGGGCGGCTACTTCACCTCCGAAGCCGACGCCCAGGCGTTCTTCGACGAAATGTGCGCCATGCTCGCCCTTCAGGCCGGCGCGCCGAACTCGCCGCAGTGGTTCAATACCGGCCTGCACTGGGCCTACGGCATCGAAGGCCCGCCGCAGGGACACTTCCGCGTCGATCCGGCCACGGGCCAGGTGGTCCGCTCGACCAGCGCCTACGAGCATCCCGCGCCGCACGCGTGTTTCATCCAGTCGATCAAGGATGACTTGGTCAACGACGGCGGCATCATGGACCTCTGGGTCCGCGAAGCGCGCATTTTCAAATACGGTTCCGGCACGGGCTCGAACTTCTCCGACCTGCGCGGCGCGAACGAGCCGCTCTCCGGCGGCGGGCGCTCGAGCGGCTTGATGAGCTTCTTGAAGATCGGCGACCGCGCGGCCGGGGCAATCAAGTCGGGCGGCACGACTCGCCGCGCCGCCAAGATGGTCGTCCTCGATCTCGATCATCCCGACGTCGAGGAGTTCATCAACTGGAAAGTCGTCGAGGAGCAGAAAGTCGCGGCGCTCGTCGCCGGGTCGAAACACCTCAACCGCCATCTGAACGCCATTCTCCGGGCGTGCCAGGCCGACGTGAATCCGGAGACGCGATTCGATCGGACGAAAAATCTGGCGCTGCGCAAAGCCATCCGCGACGCGCTGGCCGCGCTCATCCCCATCAACTACATCGAGCGCGCGGTGCAGTTGGCTCGGCAGGGTTTTACGGAACTGAAGATCGCCGAGTACGACACGGACTGGGATTCCGCGGCGTACTACACCGTTTCGGGCCAGAACTCGAACAACTCGGTGCGCGTGGACAATGCGTTCATGCGGGCGGTGCGCGACGACGGCGATTGGCCACTCTACTGGCGGACGGAGAAAATCAAGGCCGCCGCCGAGGGCCGACGACCCAAGCCGTGCAAGACGCTCAAGGCGCGCAAACTCTGGGACGACATCGCGCTCGCCGCCTGGAGCTGCGCCGACCCCGGCGTGCAGTTTGACACCACGATCAACGAATGGCACACCTGCCCGAACGACGGCCGCATCAATGCGTCGAACCCGTGCAGCGAGTATCTCTTCCTCGACGATACGGCGTGCAACCTGGCGTCGATCAATCTGCTGCGCTTCTACAACACCGCCAGCGGCAAGTTCGACATTGACGGCTTCCGTCACGCCTGCCGCTTGTGGACGATCGCGCTGGAAATCTCCGTATTCATGGCGCAGTTCCCCAGCATCGCCGTGGCGCAGAAATCGTACGACTTCCGCACGCTGGGACTCGGCTACGCCAATCTCGGCGCGCTGCTGATGGTTCAGGGCATTCCCTACGATTCGCCGGAGGGCCGGGCGCAGGCCGGCGCGATTACGGCGCTGATGCACGCCGCCTCCTACGCCACGTCGGCCGAGATGGCCGGGGAACTCGGGCCCTTCCCGCGCTTCGCGGCCAACCGCAACGCCATGCTGCGGGTGATCAGCAATCATCGCCGGGCGGCTTACAACGCTCCGGCCGCCGAATACGAGGGCCTTTCCATCCCGCCCGTCGGCATCGATTCGCGGCACTGCCCGAGCGATCTCCTGGCCGCCGCCCAAGCCGAGTGCGACCGGATGCTGGACCTCGGCGAACGCCATGGCTTCCGCAATGCCCAGGTCACGGTGCTCGCTCCGACCGGCACCATCGGCCTGATCATGGACTGTGACACGACCGGCATCGAGCCGGACTTCGCGCTGGTGAAGTTCAAGAAACTCGCCGGCGGCGGGTATTTCAAGATCATCAACGCGTCAATTCCGCCGGCCCTGGCGAAGTTGGGCTACACGCAGTCGGAGATCGACGACATCGTCCGTTGGTGCCGCGGTGCCGGCACGCTCGCCGGCGCTCCGCACATCAACCCGACCACGTTGAAGGCTCGCGGCTTCACCGATGAGGCGATCGCCCGGATCGAGTCCCTCCTCCCCGGGACCTTCGACCTCAGCTTCGTCTTCACGCGCTGGACGCTGGGCGACGGCTTCCTGACCGGCGCGCTGAAAATCGATCCCGACGCGATCGAATCGCCGTCGTTCGACTTGCTGAGCGCACTGGGCTTCACCAAAGGCCAGATCGCCGAGGCGAGCCAGTACGTCTGCGGCACGATGACGATCGAAGGCGCTCCGCATTTGAAGCCGGAGCACTATCCCGTGTTTGATTGCGCCAACAAATGCGGCCGGCTCGGGCAGCGCTACCTGGCCGTGGACGCGCACATTCGCATGATGGCCGCCGCGCAGCCCTTCATCTCCGGAGCCATCTCCAAGACGATCAACATGCCCTATGAAGCGTCGATTGAAGACGTCAAAAACGCCTACGATCTCAGTTGGAAACTGATGCTGAAAGCCATCGCTCTGTACCGGGACGGCTCGAAGCTCAGCCAGCCGCTCAGCGCCGTGGCCGACATGCCCGATCTCAACGACACGGCCGAGCCGCCCAAGGCGGAGGCGGTGCAGGTCGCCGAGAAAATCGTCTATCGCTACATCGCCCGGCGGCGTCGGCTGCCGGATCGCCGCGCCGGCTACACGCAGAAGGCCCGCATCGGCGACCACAAGGTCTACCTGCGCACCGGCGAATACGAAGACGGCACGCTCGGCGAGATCTTCCTCGACATGCACAAGGAAGGCGCCGCGTTCCGCTCGATGATGAACTGCTTCGCCATCGCCGTCAGCCTCGGGCTGCAGCACGGCGTGCCGCTCGACGAGTTCGTCGATGCGTTCCTGTTCACGCGCTTCGAGCCGAACGGCGTCGTGCAGGGCAATCCGCACATCAAGATGACGACGTCGATCATCGACTACATCTTCCGCGAACTGGCGATCACCTATCTCGGCCGGCACGACCTGGCTCACGTCGCCCCGGAAGATCTCCGCGGCGACGCCCTGCACGAAGAAGACGATGACGACGATTCCGATCTTGAATTTGAAAGCGATGCCGCGCTCAAGAAGAATCCGTTTGCGACGCCGCGAACCGACCACCTCAAGCCGCTGCACAACAACGGCAATGGCGGGCACGGAGCGGTCAGCGGCGCCTACGGAAATCGCCTGGCCGTCGAGGAACGGGTGCGCATCGCCCGGCTCAAGGGCTACGAAGGCGACCCGTGCCCCGAATGCGGCGCGCTGACGCTCGTGCGGAGCGGCGCCTGCGCCAAGTGCGACACCTGCGGGGCGACGTCGGGATGCAGCTGAAGCATTCTGTCCGCCCCCGCATCCTCTCACAATTCGCGCGCGGCAAGCCTGCGCCGCAGTTGCGCGGATGCGGCCTCTGAACGCTCTCGGGCAACCCCGACGCCCGTGCCGATCGCTACGCCCACTCTAGGTCAGAATTCTCTCTCGACTCAGCCATGACAGTCTTGTAATCTAATGCGCCAAACCGTGATTTCCAGATTCTGTACTGAACGCTTGAGGTCCGCCATGAGGCTCCGCTCTCAGCTGCGTCGCGCCTTCACCCTGATTGAGCTTCTGGTCGTCATCGCGATCATCGCCATCCTGATCGGGCTGCTGCTGCCGGCGGTCCAGAAGGTGCGCGAAGCCGCGGCTCGCGCCAAGTGCCTGAACAATCTGAAACAGATCGGCCTGGCGCTGCACAACTTCCAGACGGCGAACGAGAAGTTCCCACCGGCCGGCATCTACCCGCAGATGGCAACCGCCAGTGATTCCTGGTCCGTGCACACCAGAATCCTGCCCTACATCGAACAAGACAATACGTACAAGCAGGTCGATTTTAATCTGGCCGCCAACGTGCAGGACGACGTGACTCGCCAGCGCATCGCCATCTACGTCTGCCCGAGTGAAATCAATGACAAGATGAAAGAGGCGACGAGTACAACGGGACCGGGCGCCATCAATCGCTGGCCGAATACGTATTCCGCCAACGTCGGTGTCTGGAAGGTCTGGGATCCGAACACGGGGGAAGGCGGCGACGGGGCGATTCCGTACGTCAACAAGCCCAACGGCGGCTTGTATCCGGCCGCCTATGCGGATGGGCTCAGCAACACAATCGCGTTCGCGGAAGTTAAGGCGTACACGTACAATCGCGTCTCGAACACGTCGCTGGCGGCTACAACGCCGCCGCCGACGACCGTCGCCGAAGTCCTGGCGCTCGGCGGCACGTTGAACACGACGTCGGCACCGAGCGGCCATACAAGCTGGACCGAGGCGCAAACGTTTCACACCGGCGTGACGTTCGTCCTCACGCCCAACACGCCGACAATTCTCACCGTCAACGGCATTGATTACGACATCGATCAATTGACGAGCCGCGAGGGGTCGTCGGCAACTCGGATTTCGTTTGACGTGGTCACGTCGCGGAGCTTCCACAGCGGCCTCGTCAATGTGCTGATGATGGACGGGTCCGCTCGCTCGGTGCGGGACACGATCAGCCAGGCCGCCTGGCGCGCCGCCGCCACCCGCGCCGGCGGCGAACCGATCGGCTTGACCGATTGATGGAAAGGGAGCGCTCCATGACCCGCGTGCTGACCGCGATCACGGCGATTCTCGCACTCTGCTGCACGACGACGGGACAACCGCCCGCTGACACCAAGGATCCGCAAGCGACCGTCGAGCCGCGCTCCGCGCCCGGTGAGGGGCAGAAGTTCCTGTCCCGCTTTGTCGGCCGATGGAACGTCGAGAAATCCTTCCTCCCTCGACAGGGGCCGCCAAATCAGACATCCGGCGTCTGCACGCAGGAAATGATCCACGGAGGACGGTTCCTGCGTTCGGAGTTCACGTTTCCAGGACCATCCGGCCCGAGCACCGGCACTGGCATCATTGGCTTTGACCCGGCCACCGGGCAATTCACCAGCGTCTGGATCGATTCCCGCTCGACTCGGTTCTCGCACCGCGTGAGTCATGACAAGTTCGATGGGCGACAGATCGTTCTGTTCGCGGCCGGGCTGGACGGTTCTCAGGGCCGACCCTCGCGCACCGTGACCACGCTGGAAGACGACGGCAAGCGCATCGTTCACGTGCAGTATGTTCCAGACGGTGACCATGGCGAGCGCCCGATGATGAAACTGATCATGACCAAGGTCGCCCCCGCAGCCCGCGCGGACCGATGAACCCGTCGCGTCCGCGCCGCGCTCGTCGATGCCATCCACATGAAGAAATTGTCATGCCCTGTTGATTTCCACATTGCGATACTGTAATCTCACGGAGTGTGCGGAGCGCCCCTTCGTTCGAGGTTCACCGTGGGTACGTCCAGCAGCCGCCGATTCGGGTTCACCTTGATCGAACTCCTGGTCGTCATCGCGATCATTGCCGTCCTGATCGGATTGCTGTTGCCCGCGGTGCAGAAAGTCCGCGAAGCGGCGGCCCGCGCCGAGTGTCAGAACAATCTCAAGCAGCTTGGCCTGGCGCTGCATAACTTTCACGGCGCTTTTGGCGTACTGCCCGCGGCAGGATGGACCATGGCCGGTCCCGGCAACCCCGCCGGCAAGTACGTCGGCTGGCGCGCGCTCAGCCTGCCGTTCATCGAACAGGAGAATCTTCAGAAGCTGTACGATTTTTCCGTGCACTGGTGGGAGGGCGGCAACCTCAACGCGGCCGTCTTTCCGGTCAAGACCTACCAATGCCCGAGCACGCCCGAACGCATGGAAGTGCTGTCGGCCATTGCCAAGCCGCCGCGGCCGGCCATGACGTTCCCCGCACCGCTGGCGCCCAACGATTACGAAGTCATCATGGGCGTCCAAACGATTGTCGATCCCGTGCTGTACGCGTCGACTCAAAATAGCCGATCAGCCATGTTTCGCAATTCGCAGGTGCGACTCACCGATGTGGCCGACGGCACGCATTCGACCATCTGCATCGTGGAGTGTGCCGGCCGGCCGCTCGTCTTCCGCGGGCGGTCGCCGCGCTATGACCTCGCCAACGATCAGGGCCAGGGTTGGATCGACAGCGAAGGTCCCTTCAGCCTCGACGGCGCCAACGAGGGCGGCGTGTCGGAAGGCTGCGGGCCGGCCAACGGCTGCATTTATCCCATCAATCAACGAAACGACAACGAGCCGTACGGCTTTCATCCCGGCGGCATCAACGTCTGCTTCCTCGACGGGCACGTTCAATTCATCCGCGAAAACGTGAAGCTCAGCGTCTTTGCCGCGCTCTGTACGCGCCAGGCCGGTGAGGTCGTCACGGACCACTATTGAAATCGACCGTCAGCCAGCCCTCGCCGCGCGGCGACTTATAATGACGCCATGCGCGTGCTCGTCGTCGAAGATGAACCGAAAGCCGCGGCATCGTTGCGCAAGGGCCTTGTCGAACACGGCTACGAAGTGCAACTGTGCCTCGATGGCGCCGAAGGGTCACGGCTCGCTCGCGCGGGCAATTTCGACCTGCTCGTCTTGGACATCATGCTGCCCGGCCGCGACGGCTGGGCGATCCTCAGCGAGATGCGAGCGGCCGGATCGAATCTGCCCGTGATTGTTTTGACGGCCCGCGACGCGGTGCGCGATCGCGTCAAGGGTCTCAGGCTCGGCGCCGATGACTACCTCGTCAAGCCCTTCGCCTTCGCGGAACTGCTGGCCCGCGTGCAATCGGTATTGCGGCGGACGAGTGGCACTATCCCGGAATCGGTCCGGATCGCCGACCTGGAACTCGACATGAGCCGGCGGCGGGCGGCGCGCGGCGGCGACGCGCTCGACCTGACGCCGACGGAGTTCGCGCTCCTGGCCTTTCTTGCTCGCCATCGCGGACAGCCGCAGACCCGCCGCGCCATCGCCGCCGCGGTCTGGGACATGCCCAACGAAGGCGAGAGCAACGTCGTGGACGTGCACGTGCGACGGCTCCGCGCCAAGGTGGACGATCCTTTTGCAGCCAAGTTGATCCATACCGTGCGGGGCGTCGGCTATGTCCTCCGCGACGACGCGTAAGCCGTGGTCGCTGGCGGCGCGGCTGACTCTGGGGTTTGCCGCCGCGGCGTTTCTCCTGATTCTGCTGGCCACCGGCGCGCTCGACTGGGCGCTCCGTAGGCAGTTCGAGCGCGAGCAAGACGCCATTCTGGCCGACAAGGCTCGGGTGCTGGCCACGCTGCTGCGCGATCCGACCGGATCCGCGGCGATGCAGCACGAACTGGAATGGTCCTGGGCGGTTACGCGCCGGGCGCGAATCGCGATTCGCGTCACCGATGCACAGGGAAGCGTGATCGTTGAGACGCCCGGCATGAGCGCGCTGCTGCCCGCCGCGGAGTTTCCGCCCGCGGAAGCGCCGGGCACCGTGCTGCGGACTCCCGACGGATCGCGGTTTCGAGCAATCGCCCAACGCGCCGCCACCATCGACGGTCAGCCACGCCTGATCCACCTGGCTCTCGACCGCTCGGAGGATGAGGAAATGCTCGGCGAATTTCGGACCGTGCTCTGGATCGTGCTGGCGATCGCGCCGGCGGCGTGCGCGCTGGTCGGCTATCGGGTCGCGCGGCGAGGGCTGCGGCCGCTGGCCGACGTCAGCGCCGCGGCCGCGCGCATCAACGCCTCGACCCTCAGCGAGCGCCTCGAATCGGCCGCCATGCCCGCCGAACTCTCCGAACTCACGACGACATTCAACGCCATGCTCGACCGGCTGGAGAGCGCCTTCGGCCGGATTTCTCAGTTCTCCGCCGACATCGCACATGAGTTGCGCACGCCGTTGCAGGTGCTTCGCGGCGAGACCGAGGTCGCGCTGGCCCAGTCGCGCACGCCGGAGGAATTTCGACAAGTCCTCGGTTCATCTCTGGAAGAATATGCCCGGCTCGGCAAGCTGATCGAAACGCTGCTGTTTCTGGCCCGCGCCGACAACCCGGAAACGCGGATCGAGCGCGAACCACTGGACGTCGCTCGGGAACTTCATGCCGCCGCGGCGTTCTACGAGCCGGTCGCGCAGGAAGCCGGCGTGTCGCTCGCGGTCGACGCCGAGCCGGAGATCAAAGCGTCCCTGGACCGCACGTTGCTCCAGCGTGTCCTGGGCAATCTGGTGACGAACGCCATCGCGCACACGCCGCCCGGCGGACGGGTGGCGATGCGCGCCCGCCGAGCGCGCGACGCCGTCGAACTGGAGGTCGAGGACACCGGCCAGGGCATCGACCCCGAACACCTGCCGCACGTCTTTGACCGGTTTTATCGGGCTGACGGCGCCCGCTCGTCCTCCCCGGGGCGTATCGGTCTCGGACTGGCGCTGGTGAAGACGATCGCGCAACTGCACGGCGGGCGCGTCGACGTGGAAAGCGAACTCGGCCGCGGCACGCGCATGCGGCTCACATTGCCGGGCTGATACGCCGCTGCGCAGCGCCTCGCCAGAGCGCTGATCTGGTCATTCACACCGGCCGTTGAATCTTCTCGTAGAGCACGTCCACGAACTGCTCGATCAGGCTCAGATACTCCGTGCCGGCGAGGACTTTGACCTTGTGCAGCAGATCGCGCTTGCGCTCGAGGAGTTCAACGAATCGTTCGACGCCGATGGCCGTGATGGCGTCGCCCTGCTGTTGGAGCGCGAGCAATTCGTCGACGTCGCCGGGCGCCAGCCCGCGGGCGCGGTCGGCGTTGCGCTCGAGCCAGGCGAGAAGGTCGGGATTCTCGGCACCCTCGAGCAGCCGCTGCAGCGCCTGCTCCCCGGCGAGATCCGAGATTCCGTGCATTCGTGGCAGCAATCGATCGAGCGGCAGCGTCCGCAATTCGCCGACGCTCAACCCCAGTGCCTTGGCACAGGCCTGGACGGTCGCGTTGTGAGGTTTGCGGCCCCGGCCGTGCAGGATCTGCCGCACCGTCTGCCGATTGAGCTTCGTGATCCGAGCGAAATCCTCCTGGTTCCAGCCGCGCTCCTCCACCAGTCGAGCAATCTTCGCCGTCAAGTTGTCGCTGCCGTTCGATGGGGCTGTCATGCGGGCATGGTAGCGTCGCGGACAAGCGGCGTGTAGGTCGGGCGAGTCATCGGCCCAGATGCTGAATCCACTGTTCCGGCGATCGCCCGGCGAGCGGATCGGACCGCCCTGCGATCTGCGCCAGCGCCGTTCGAACCTGCTGAAATCCCGTCGTGAGAAAGAAATCGCTGTCGCGTCCGCGGCTCTTGGCCCCCAGGACGAAATAGTTGGGCTCCGCCGTACGGATCTCGTGGATTTCGCCGACGAGGAGTTCACTGGTCAGGACGGCATCCGGCTGATGTCCGACGCACGCGGCGATCCGCTCGACGTCCCAGGACATGAGTTCGCCGGCAACGCGGGCGGCGACCCGGAACCCGCGATCCGGGCCGAGCGCCATGACCTCTTCGATTCGACTGTCCGGGTGAAACTCGACGTGTCCTTCGCCGCGGGTCGCCAGCATGTTTGCCCTGGCGGCGAGCCGGTCGCGCTCGCGGAATGGATCGCCGGCAATGCGCGGCAGCGGTTGCGACCGCTGGCCGCGCGCCAGCCACACGATCCACATCTCCTGGTGCTTTTCGGCGAGTTCGGCCAGGCGCACAATCTGCGTCGCCGCGGAATGCCCGGCGCCGACCACGAGCACCGACTTGCCGGCGTACTTGGCGCGGTCGGCCCCGAGCACGTCGTCCAACCCGTAGGCGATCTGGGCGCGCGCGGCCGATTCCCCCACGGCCGGAATCCCGCCGTCGCCCAGCCAGCGCGGCGTCCCGTACACCCCGCTGCAATCCAGAATGGCGTCGGCTTCTTCGATTCGTTCGGCGCCCTTCGCCTCGCGGAGCAATAACCGAAAGGGGTGATCGCTTCGTCGGTTGCCGTCGGTCTTCAGAATTCCGGTGCGGCCGATTTGCACCACCTGAGTTTCGAGTTTGACGCATTCAATGAGAGCAGCGGTCATCGCCAGCGGCTCCAGATAGGCGGAGACGTAGTCTCGCCCGGAGATGATGTCGGCGTCGCCGGGCAGGTCGTGCTTCGGGTTGTCGAGACGCAGAGCGGCGCGGCCGAGCGGCGTCGCGTTCATCCCGAACGGTGTGAAGAGCGAGACGTGGCCCCAGCGCTGCACGTGCTCGGCGACCCGGCCGCGCTCATACACGGTCACTGCGTAGCCGAGCACGCGCGCCGCCAGCGCCGCTTCCAAGCCGATCGGTCCCGCGCCGATGACGGCGATTCGCGCTGGACCGCTCCGCGGCATGAGTCACCCAGCCGGGCGTTGCATTGAATGGGATCCGCCGAGGATTGCGGATCGAAACAGTTCCGATTGATCCGCGTTCCTCTGGCTTCTGTTGTATCGTTGGTTTGCGTGTTGAGCGGCGGCGGGTCAGGCCTGCCGCAGCCCGCGCCAGATCTCGCGCCAGGTCTGCTCCTTGCCGGTCAGCAGAATGTTGGTGGCAAACACCTTGCCGGCTAACCGGCGGAGCGCGAGGATGGCGAGGATCATCAGTCCGATCGCCACGGCCAGTTCCCACCACGGTACCTCCGTCAGCACCAGTCGGGCGGTCATGACCGTCGGCGAGGTGCCGGGCAGAATCGACAGCGCGCGCATCACGGGAGCGTCCGGCGTCTGCATGCCCGGAAATCCCATGGCGAGAAATAGTATCGGCAGAAACATCAGGCTGGAGCGCGTGGACGAATTGGGGTCGTTGATGGTGACGGCGATCGCGGCGAACACACAGTTCCAGAAGAACAGCCCCAACAGCGCGAGAACGAGATATGCCAGGACGTTGGCCGGCCGTAACGCCGCCCATGGAATACTGAACTCCATCCCGAGACGCAGAATGCCGAGGAACAGGACGAGCGCGCCGGCATAAGTCAGAAGCGTGCCGAAGGCCGCAGCGGTGAGCCCGACCAGTTTCCCGTCCACCCAGGTTTGCGGCGAAATGGCGGCGACGACCTGCTCGGTGACGCGGAGCGTTTTCTCCCCGGTGATGCCGGCGAAGAACGAGGCCATGCCGATGAAGACGCCGAGACACGTCAGTCCGACGAACGCGGCGGCGGCAATCTTTTCCGCCCGGCTGGCGGCGGCGCGGCCGGCGGGATGGTACTCGATTTCCAGGGGCGCTGGGGCGAGCGCGTCGGCCAGGCGTGCGGGGTCGATCTGGGACTCGCGCAACTTCCATTCCCGCCGGGCGTCGGCCAGCGCCCGGCGAATGTCCCCGTCCCACACCGGCTCCCGGGCCACGAGGAGTTCGGCGCGGTCGGGTCCATCGATGATCAGCAAGCCATCCAGGTCGCGCCGGCCGACGGCGTCGCGCAGCGCGGGCTCATCGGCCGCGTCTCGGAACTGAAGTTCGACCCGGGAATTCGCCGGAAGCGTCAGCGCCGGGAGTTGGCCGCGACCAATCACCGCGACCCGGACTGGGCCGGACGTTCGTTCCACGAACTTCTGGACCGCGAATCCGACGAATCCTCCGATCATGGCCAAGGCCAGCGAAAGCAATTGATCGCGCAGCTTATAAAACCGCCGAAACTCCCACTCAGCGACGGTGAATACAGTCTTGAGCCCGGCGAGCGTCATCGCAGGGAGTCTCCGTTGGGCCGATCGTCGCCCAACATGCGAATGTAAATGTCGTGCAGATTCAGCCGTTGAGTCCAGACTTCGAGGATGTCGGCCGCGCGGCCGGCGTGAATCAATACGTCGCTGACCGGCGCCCCGTCGCGGAGATGGAGCCAGACGCGGCCATCGCCGTTGGATTCGACCTGGGCGATTGCCGGGTGCTGTCCGATTGCGGCGGCGTCCACCGGACCGCGCACTCGGAGTCCGAGCCGCGTCGCCGCCGGCGTCTTCCGACGAATCTCTTCGAGCGTGCCGGAGATGACCTCCTGGCCGCGGTTCATCAGCAGCATGCGGTCGGCGAGCTTCTCCACCACCTGCATCTGGTGAGCACTTAAGAGAATTGTCATGCCGCTGTCGCGCAGTTCGCGGATCACTCTCGAGAAGAAATCCTGGTTGAGCGGATCGAGCCCGCTGAACGGCTCATCCAGAATGGCCAGGGCGGGACGATGCAGGATCGCCGAGATGAATTGCACTTTCTGCTGATTGCCCTTGGAAAGCGTTTCGAGGGGATCCCGAGCACGGTCGGCGAGGCCCATGCGGTCGAGCCAGGTCGCCGCGGCGAGCCGAGCATCGCGCCGGGTCATGCCGCGCAGCCGGCCGAAGTAGATCAGCGTCCGCAGGATCGGAATGTCTTTGTACAATCCGCGATCTTCCGGCAGATAGCCGAGATCGGCCGGCGATGGCGGAGCGATCGTGCCGTGCAGCGCGTACTCGAAGCGCCCGCGATCCGGCGGGAAAAGGCCCAGCAGCATTCGCACCAGCGTGGTCTTTCCCGCGCCATTCGGTCCCAGCAGCGCGAAGATTTCACCGCGCCGAACGGCGAATGAGATGTTCGCGACGGCCCGCACGCTCACGAACGATTTGACAACGTCGTGGACGGTGAGGACGTTCAAGCCGGACTCCATGCCAACACGTCGCCTTTGCCGAGAGAAACGAAGTCACCGCGAAAGCGCTGGACCGACCCCGCCAGCCACGACTCGCGGACCGGCCAGCCCCATCGCCGCAGTTGCCGCAAGTATAGGTCGATGATCGGCGGCCGGTAGGAACATTCGAACCGGAAGGTGGGCAAGAGGTTCGGCAGCGGCCCAAAGGTCATGAGCGTTCCCCGTTTGAGGCCGGCGACGGGGTTTCGACCGACCGTCCCAGCCACGACGACGGTACCCGCGATCGCGCCAGCGGCGACGAAATTGCCACACAACCCACCGATGGCGATGAGTCCCCGCCGAAGCACCGCGCCGAGTTCGTCGCCGGCCGAACCGTGAATCAGCAACACGCCGCCACGCATGCCGCGGAAGCTGCCGGCATAGGCGGCCCCCGCCCGCCGCCCCGCCGAGCCGCGAATGCGCAGCATCCCGCCACGCATCTCGGCGCCGGCCCAATCGTCGGCGTCACCGTGAATCTCGAAATGCCCGCCGGCCATCTGCGCTCCGGCGTGCGGCCCGACGGACCCGTGAACTTCAAGCCGCCCATTGAGCATCCGCGCTCCGAGCCGCGAGACGCCTCGGCAATCGCCCTCAACGTGCATGACAGCGTCCGCGGCGTCGCCGGAAACGGCGAACGCCTCGCCGAGCGCCGCCGGCCGGCCGTCGATCTCCACCGCGACTCGCTCGATTTCAGCAAGCGACAGACGGCTGAGCCGGTCCGGCGTCACCCCGGCGACGTCGACTGCGGCGGTGCCAATGTCTTTTCGGCGCAGGACCAACATAATGCGGCAGCCCGAAGCAGTCCGAGAGAATCGCGGGATCGCCGGGATGAATTACTTCAACAGCTTGAAGGAATCCATGAATCGCTCGGCTTCGGCCGACTTCACAAAATCCTTTTTACCGACAACGATCACCTGATAGAGCCGGCCCTTGACCATGTAGGCGCGCGAACGGAATCGGCCTTCCGACGGTCCGACGAAATCGAACTCGATCTGCCGCCCAGGATATTGCTTGTCGAGCGTGAGCGACTTTGTCTGAGCGTTTTTGCCGTTGAGTCCCTTTCGGGCCGCCTCCTGCGCCTGGGCCAGTGCGTCGGTCAGTTTTTCGGTCGACGCGTCGGCCAGTCCCGGATTGTCCTGATAGGAGACGAGGTAAGCACCGTCCGCGGCTGGCAGCGTGAATTGAACCTGTTGCAGCTTGCCGTCGTTGCCAGCGTCGCGCTCTTCCTTCGGCGCGCCCGGAAAGAGAATCGAAAATCGGCCGGTCTTCGAGATGAATTCCTTCGCGGCCGGCTTCGGGTCGTCCGCGCGCAACCAGCCCGGGACCGTGATCAGAATTGCAAAGATGAGTGCTCGTGACATCGGCGCCTCCGGAAAGGAAATCGAGTGATCACCGCATTCAGTGCAGTCTATCGAGAGCCAAACGCCGTTGTTCAGAATCCGTGTATATCCATGTTCATCTGTGGCTGAGATTTCTCAACCACCATCACGATTCGCCCGCCGCACCGAGCAATCGGCGCAAATGCAGGTGGTGCGGACCGAGCCGGCCGCCGTAGTTTCCGGCGCTGATTGCAACGACGCCGGGACCGCACGCAGCCCGGACCCCGACGCGGGTCGCCTCCTCGACAGCAGGCAAATCGATGCCGTCGATCACGATTTCGTACACGGCGTTGCACCCACCGGGGAGCGCCGTGCCGCGAGCGCGCAGCGTCGGGCAGAACAGGTCGTTTGTACTCGCGCGGAGCTTTTTGTACCGGCTGCCGACCTTGCTGCCGCTCCGGACCACGCCGCCGGGGAATGGCGTGATTGCGCCCGGGACCGCGCGGATCGCGGCGACGGCCGATTCCGCCGCGCGCAAACCCGACGCTTGGTCGGTCGCCAGGATCAGGAAGTTCCCCCCGGCCACGCCCTTCACCGTCCCGAAACGGTCCTCGCAGAGGAATTCGCCGTCCATGACGGGGATGCGCCAGAACCGCCGGCCGTCGAGTTGCTTGCTCTGCTGCCAGCCGTCGCCGAAGTAGCGCAGCCGGCCGCCGACGCGGATCGATTTCTCCGGCACGATCGGCAAGCCGTTGTAGCACGCCGTCGTCGGGCAAGTCAGGATGCACTGAGCGACGCGATTGCCGACCGCTTGTTCGAGCTTTTCGCGGCTGAAGGCGAAAAAGAGGAGACTGGCTCCGGGTCGGCCGTCGGGCGTCTCATCTCCACTCAAGTGCCGTTCAATTCCCGCCTCGGCGTCGCAACCGATCACGGATGTGCCGTACCCGGTGGCGACGTGCCCGGCGATCCGCGCCCAGTTTTCGTTCGTCGCGGTCACCACGACGCGCGCCGCCGCCATCGCAAACGCTTCCGCGAACGTGTCCTCAATCGCCGTGCCGTTGATCTTCACAAATGGTCAGACTCCTCGCCGCCGCGGCCGCATTCATAGACTACGGGAAACTCCCGGGAGATCTTGCTCCATGAAACGTCATTTGATTTGCGCCATCGCCCTTGCTGTGGCCCTGGCGCCGCCGATTCGCGCCGACGTGCGGTTGCACCCGCTGTTCACCGATCACATGGTGTTGCAGCGGGCAACGCTGATTCCGGTCTGGGGCACGGCCGACCCCGGTGAAACAGTCGTCGTCCGATTGCAGCGGCAGACGCCCGATTGGATCGAATCGAGCGTCGGCGAAGCGGTGGCCGACGGCGACGGGCGCTGGCGGATTCACCTGCCTCTCCCGCGTTCGTTCGGACCGTACACGATGACCGTGACTGGGAAGAACACGGTGACGCTCGAGGACGTGATGGTCGGCGAGGTATGGATCTGCTCGGGCCAATCGAACATGGAGTGGCCGCTGCGAGCGACATTTCAGCCGGACGCCGCGGTCAGCCAGTCCGCGAATCCGATGATCCGTCTGTTCACGGTGCAGCGGGCGGCCGTTCCCACGCCTCAGACGACGCTGCGGTCCGATGGCTGGAAAGTCTGCGGGCCGGAGACGGTCCGGCCGTTCTCTGCCGTGGCCTATTACTTCGGTCGTGACCTGCAATCCGCGCTGCAAATGCCGATCGGCCTGATCCACACGTCCTGGGGCGGCACGCCGGCGCAGGCCTGGACCAGTCAGCCGGCGCTCGACGCCGTGCCCGCGCTGCAGCACTATCACGCCAACTGGAAGCGTGTCGTCGAGCGGTTTGATCCCGCTCGCATGCAGTCGGACTACGAAGCCGCATTGAAAAAGTGGGAAGCCGACGCGGAAAAGGCGCGGGCCGAAGGCAAGCCGGCGCCGAATCGCCCTCGGGCGCCCGTGCCGCCGACCCAATCGCCCAGCGCTCCGAGCACGCTGTACAACGGCATGATCGCCCCGCTGGTCCCATACTCATTCCGCGGCGCGATCTGGTATCAGGGCGAGTCGAACGCGGGCGCGGCCTACGAGTACCGCACTCTCTTCCCGACCATGATCGAGGACTGGCGGCGGCAGTGGGGCCGGCCATTTCCCTTCCTTCTCGTCCAACTCGCCCCGTTCCGAAAAATCAACCCGAACCCGATGGACAGTGACTGGGCCGAACTCCGCGAAGCCCAACTCCTGGCGACCCGAGTCCTCCCGGACGTCGGCATGGCTGTCATCACCGACGTCGGTGATGAGAACGACATTCACCCGGGGAAAAAGGAGCCGGTCGGCGCCCGGCTCGCGCTGCTGGCCCGCCGGATCGCCTATCACCAGCCGATCGTCGCCGATGGGCCGACATATCGCTCCATGTTCGTGGACGGCAACCGCATCGTGCTTTGCTTTGACAACATTGGTTCGGGACTCGAATGCCGTGGCGACAAGCTGACCGGGTTTACCATTGCCGGCGCCGATCGCAAGTTCGTCAATGCGGAAGCGGAGATTCGGGGCAACACCGTCGTCGTGCATTCGCCGGAGGTCGAAAAGCCCGTCGCCGTGCGCTTCGGCTGGGCGCATTATCCGGTCGTCAACCTGTGGAACCGGGACGGCCTGCCGGCCAGCCCGTTTCGCACGGACGATTGGCCCGGCGTCACGGCGCCGAAGCCCGGTAAGTAAGATTTACAATCCGTGCAAGTTCGCCCCCGGTTCGCGTCCGAGTGGCATGAAGCCCGAATTGACGCCAAGCCGATTTGCGTTTCGCCCGCTGGGCGACCTTGTCGCCGTACTGGAGCGCGCCGATCCGATCGAAGTGGGATTGCGCGCGGCCGAGGTGGCGCTGCACAGTCCAAGTGAGCGGATCGGGGTCACCCGCGGCGCGGGTCACGGACTGGTCAGTACGTATCCCGCCGACACTCACCTGCCGCTCGATCATCCGCCGATCGAGATTCCCAGCGTCGCGCTGGAGGCGTATCTCGGCGGCGGCGGCCAGGGCTGGGTCTACGTCGGGCGCATTCGATCGACGCAGAAAGTCGTGGCCGTGAAGGTGCTGGCTCGCGGCCGCGATTCGCTGGATTGGGGCGCCCGGGAGGCGATCCTGGCCGCCCGCGTTCGCCATCCGAACGTACTGCGGGTGTTGCGGGCGCAGCCGGCCGGCGCGTTCTGGGTCGTCGTCATGGAGTTCGTGCAAGGGGTGGAGCTGGGTTGCGGAAGTCTGCCTGTCGCAACAGCCCAGAACATCTTTTCTCAACTGGCCGACGCGGTGGCGACACTCGCCCGGTGCCGGCTTGTGCACCGCGACATTAAGCCCGCCAACGTGATCCTGCGGCGTGACGATGGTTCGCCGGTGCTGATCGATTTCGGTCTGGCGGTCGATCTCGCCGAAGCCGCCGAACACGCCGATCTTTCCGGGACGCCCTTCTTTCTACCGCCGGAAGCGTGGCGCGATGCTCCGCCATCGCCGGCCTGGGACGCCTATGCGCTGGGAGTGACCGCGGCCGTGGCCATCGCCGGAGCGCCGACCATGCCGACCGACCTGCCGACGCTGCGGACGGCCAAGCTCAGCGGCATCTTCGAGCGCCGCATCCTGCAGAACCTGGACGGCGACGCGCGGAAATCGTGGATCGCCGAATTGATCGCGGCGGACCCGGAACGCCGCCTGGCCGCCATCGACGCCGCCCGCCGCTGGGCCGCGTGAAGGCGCAAATCGGCGCAACCACAGAGGAACACGGATCAACCAGACTGCCCCGCCCGTGCGCATCCGCGCAGGTGCGTCCTCATCCGCATCCGCCCATGAAATCATCAAATTGCATCAGTTCCATCGCGCCTTTGCCCTTGATCTCGATCGTGCCGCGCGACGAGCCGCGGCAGCAGTGCGCGACGCGCCGCCAAGCGTCGACGCTGAGGGTCACGGCGCCGGCCTGACCGGCGTGCTCGACGCGGGCAGCGGTGTTCACCGTGTCGCCCCAGATGTCGAAGAGATATTGCCGGGTGCCGACGACGCCGCCGATCACCGGCCCGGTATGGACGCCGACGCGGATCGACCACTGCGGGGCGATCTCCGCCGCCGCCCGCAGCATCCCGGCGCCGCAGCGCAGCGCGTCGAGCACGGGATTGGTCGTGACGTGGAACAGCCCGGCCGCCGCCATGAACGCATCGCCGATCGTCTTGATCTTTTGCACGCCGCACTCGCCCGCCGTCGCCTCGAATCGTTCCACCAGCCCGCGCAGACTGCGGACAACGTGCTCCGGCGGATGCGCGTCGCAGTACGGCGTGAAACCGACGATGTCGGCGAACAATACGGCGACATTGTCGTAGCGTCGCGGCCGGACGCTGCCCGTCGCCTGCAATTCACCCACGACTTCGCGGGGCATGATGACGTGCAGCAGTTGGTCCGCCCGCTCCTTCTGTCGGCGAATCTCCTCCAGGTGCTCGATCTCGCGATCGCGCAGCCGCTTTCGCTCCAGAAGCGCGTCGATCCGCGCCTTGAGGATCGCCTGGTTGTACGGCCGGGGTAGATAGTCATCGGCGCCCATCGTCAGGCAGTGGGCCACGCCGTCGATGTCGTTCAACGCGGAGATCATGATGACCGGCAAGTGCCGCCAATCGTCGCTCGCCTTCAGCCGTTGCAGCACCTCCAGCCCGTTCATGACCGGCATCAGGATGTCGAGCAATACGAGGTCGAAGGGCTGCGTGCGAAGGAGTTCGAGCGCCTGGCGTCCGTTGGCCGCCTGAACGACCATGTGCTTCTGCCGCTCCAGCCGGCGGACAAGGACGTCGCGGTTGAAGTCGTTGTCATCAACGACGAGCAGCCGGCCGGGGGTGACGGCCTGAGGCAGGATGATGCCGGAGGACGCGGCGTTCGCCCACTGCTCGACCATGCGGCGAACCGCTTCGGCGTCGCTGGCGTCGGGCGTCGGCGGCACGCGCCCCGGATCGATGACGCGCAGCTTCTCGATCCGCGCGTTCAGCTCGCCGGCGATGTTCCGCAGGGCCGTGAGGTCAGCGCGGAAGCGGTGGATCGCGCCCGCCTGCTCGGCGTCTTCCAGCCACAGGTCGCAATAGCCGATGATCTGATGCAGCGGCGTTCGCAGGTCGTGCCGCATGCGGGTCAGAGCGGCGGCATCCTGCGCCAGTTGCCGCGGATCGCTCAACGCCGGGATCAGATCATTGATGAGGTCCTCGAGATGCTGACCCACGGCCTGAATCGTCATGAGATCGGCATAGAGCCCGTGAGGCCCGTGCGGCTGCACGTCCTCGGTGAGCATGGCGGCGCGTTCGCGAAGGGCATGGGCCGGCGCGAGCAAATCCTGCTGCGCTTCGATGAGCCAGGCGGCGGCGGCGCGATCACGCGCGTCGTCATCCAGCGGCGGGGGGCTCGGCGGCGCCATGCTGACTCCGTGCGACCAGCGACTGGATCTTCCCCAGCAGCCGCGGCATGTCCTCGATCGGCTTGGGTTCGTAGTCGTCGCAGCCGGCCGCCAGGGTCGATTCGCGGTCGCCGGCCATCGCCTGGGCCGTCAGCGCGATGATGGGGATCCGCGCCGTCGCCGGATCGGCCTTGATCCGCCGCGTCGCCTCCAGGCCGTCGATGTCCGGCAGGCCGAGGTCCATCAGAATCGCCTGGGGCGCTTCGGTCCGCGCTTTTTCGACCGCCTCCAGCCCGGTCCGGGCGATGATCAGGTCGAATTTGTTCCGCAGCCGGCGCTGGATCATGTCCAGGTTGATTTCGTTGTCTTCGACGATCAGGAGCTTGATCACGAGGGCAACCTCCTGCCGCTATTGCATCAATTTGCCGCGACGGAGGCTAGGGGATTCGAAGTTCCGGCTTCAGTCACCACTCGACGGGTGCGATCTCTCCCCCGGCCCGCGTGAACAGCGCGGCAAACGCGCGCGGGGCGATCGTCTGCTTGACGAAGTGCACCGACCCGTCGCCGAAGACGAAATTCGCGCCTTGGGGATGGAAGCTGAAAATCTCGTTGCCGTTGTTGCAATTGATCGTCCGCGTGCCGTCGCAGATGACCTGCACAGTGATTTTGTTGGCGGGATCCGTCCACCGCTCATTGCCGGCGGGAAACGAGCCTTGATACTGCCCACCCTGATAGAAGTCCGGACGGCCCGCATCCTCGAAAAGCAGAAACGTCTGCGACAATCCGTCCAGAATGTCGGTGGCGCGGGTGACGTCGCTTTCCAGATTGACGGTTCCCGTCGGCCGATACCAGAACCCCCGGTACAGGTGCGTCCCTTGTGAATAGTTCGGCACCAGGACTGGGAGCGCATAACTGCCGATGGTGTCCGAAACCGGATAATCGTTCGCATATCGGCCGATCCGCTCGTTGGGCACCGACGGGCACTTGATCAACACGAACTCTGTCCGCCCCACGGCGTCGTTGGACGTACCGAAGCTGTTTGTGGCAGTCGAATTCCAGGCGTATCGAAAATCGTACTTGGCTACGGCCGCGGCTTGTTCCAGGAACGGCAGCAGGTAGACCACGTAGTTGTGTTGATTGGAACAGCCTGGCGGAAACCGGTTGTAAGAGTCGTGGTAGTTGTGAAATGCCAGCCCGATCTGTTTCTGATTGTTTTGACATTTGATCCGCCCGGCCGCTTCGCGAACCTTCTGCACGGCCGGAAGCAATAGCCCGATGAGTATTGCGATGATGGCGATGACGACCAAGAGTTCGATCAGCGTGAACGCCGGACGGCGCGAGTCAGCGCGCGACATGCAATCGGCCCTCGAATCGACGAGTCGGAAAAGTGAGCCGTGGACCAGCGGCTTTGACTCCGCAGCGTAACCGGCCGCCCGACCGATTGCAAGCATTTTTCTGGAATGGCTGCCAGGCCGCCGGTCCGTCGAGGGATTTCGGCCCGCAGTGAAAGGCTCCGCGGCGTGGAATCCCAACGGCCACTGCAAAAAGTCGGGGCCAAACCGCCGTTCGCCGGCCGGCGCCCCCGACGCCGCGCATAGTTGTATACACTGCACCCGATACGAGGTCGCATATGACCACCGATCCCATCGTGATCATCGGCGGCGGATTTGCCGGCGTGTACACCGCCAAGTTCATCCGCCGACGACTGCCGGCGGACGTGCAGATCGTTCTGTTCTCCCGCGAGAATCACGTCGTCTTTACGCCGCTCTTGGGCAACGTCGTCGGCTCGTCGATCAATCCGATGCACGTAGTTTGGCCGGTTCGGCAGATGCTGAAAAACGTCAATTGCCGGACCGCGGCCGTGACCGATATCGACCTGGCGAACAATCAGGTGCACTACCAAACGGCGGCCAACATGCCCGCCAGCCAGAAATTCAGCCACCTGATTCTGGCGTGTGGCTCGACGGTCAAGCTCGACATCGTGCCGGGGATGTCGGCCCACGGTTGGCCGCTCAAGACCATGGGCGACGCCCTCGTGCTGCGCAATCACCTGATCGAAATCCTGGAGCAAGCGCAGGTCGAGCCCGATCCGAACCATCGCAAGAAACTGTTGTCGGTCGTGGTGGTGGGCGGCGGATTCAGCGGCGTGGAGGTCGCTGGTGAAATTCATGACCTGTTGAGCACGAGCTGCAAGTTTTACTCCGACATCAACCCGGCCGATATCCGCGTGACTGTCTTGCATCGCGGGCCGCGGCTCCTGCCGGAATTGCCGGAATCGCTGGGCGAATTCACCGTGGCGAAGATGCGGGCCCGGGGAATCGACGTGCGGCTGAAATCCGAAGCTGCCGCCGTGACCGAACGCGCGGTGCTGCTGAAGTCCGGCGAGGAGATTCCGGCGGCCACGGTCGTCTGCACGATCGGCAGCGCGCCCAATCCGCTGCTTTGCACCACCGGGTTGCCGATGGACAAGAACCGGCTCAAGGTCGACGGATTGTTCCGCTGTGAAGGGCGGGACAACGTCTGGGCTCTGGGCGACTGCGCGCTGGTGCCCAACGCCTACGACAATCAGCCATCGCCGCCGACGGCTCAGTTCGCCGTCCGCCAGGCGAAGTGGCTGGCGAAGAACCTGCGGGCGATGCAGCGCGGCCGGCCGATGCAGCCGTTTTACTTCAAGCCCCTCGGCGCGTTCGCGTCGATCGGCAGCCGCCGGGCGGTCGGCATGGCGTTCGGCGTGCGCCTCTCCGGTTTCCCCGCCTGGTTTCTCTGGCGCGGCATTTACCTGGCCAAGATGCCGACGCTGGCCCGCAAACTCCAGATCGCATTCGATTGGTTCTGGCAGATGCTCTTCCCGCGCGACATCGTGCAATTGAGTCTCGGCCAAACCGAGCGGCTGCCGATGGCGCACTTCGAGCGCGGGCAGTACGTGTTTCGCAAGGGCGACCCGGGCGACAAGCTCTACATCATCGAGAGCGGGCGCGCCGGCGTCTATTTCAAGGAAGACGGCGAACCGGTGGCGATTCTCGGTCCCGGCGACCATTTCGGCGAAGGGGCGCTGTTGAGCCGGCGCGTGCGCTCGGCGTCCATCCGTGCCGAGGAGCCGCTCGACGTACTGGTGCTCGGGCAGGAAGCATTCACGCAGTTGACGAACAACTGCAATGTGCTGCGCCGGGCCTTCGAGGGCGTCTGGGGCGAACGCCGACGGCACGTGAGTTCATCGATGCAGGAGATCGTCATCGCGGCGGACGACGTCGCCACCCCACCCGGCGAACGCGTCCGTTAGCCGCGAGGCGAGCGCCCGCGAGCCGAGCGCGGCGAGCGCGGCAAGTTCACTTCCGAAACGCCCCATTGCGCCGATCGCCCCGCGAAAGCGTGTATGCCAGCAGATCCAATATCTCGTCCTCGGTCAGCGTGTCGAGCAGCCCCTCCGGCATCATCGACACCTTGGAAATCTGCTGGCTCTCGATCCGGCGCACGTCCACGGTCACGAGTTTGTTCGGCTCCAGCATGTTGGGCAGCACCGTCACCGTGTCGCCGTTCAGGTTGACGATGCGGCCGGTGATCACCTTTCCATCCACGGTGTCGATGCGGACGGCCGCGTACTGATCGCTGATTTCCTTGCTCGGTTCGATGATCGACTCGAGGAGGTCGCGGGGACTGAATCGACCCGCCGATTGGGTCAGATCCGGCCCCTGGGCGCCGCCTTCATTGGCGAAGCGGTGGCAGGCGAAGCAATTGGCCGCGCCAAAGAGCGACCGGCCGCGGTCGAAATCCCGATCCTTCAAACCGCCGGCCAGAACCGCATCAAAGTCAGCGACGGCCCACTTGCGGACGAAGGGACGCGGCGCCGCCGCCGGCGCCGACTTCGGCTTGGACGCCTCCGCCAGGATCGGCTCCACTGCCGAGCGATCCGCCTCGCTCAACGCCGCCAACGCATCCTTCTTGATGTTTTCCATGAAGCCCTGAAAACTCATGCCGCCCGAGTAATTCGCGGCGCGCGCGAACCATTCGAAATACCGGCGCCGCAGCTCCGGCGTCCAACCGTCGCGCAGCACCCGCAGACTCTTGGCGTATTCGAGCTGCTCCTCCTGCGTCGGCGCATGTTCGAGCAGGTGTAAAGTTCTCTCGGCCACGTGCGGCGCGGCGAGGAAAATCAGGATCTCGCACAGCATCGCATTCGCTTCGCGCGACGCCGCGGGATAGTGCCCGTCGAGCTGGCGGAGCACGTTCTGGCGCTCGGCGTCCGACGGTCTGCCCATGCGGACGAAGAGAATCTGATACGCGCGCAGGAGTTCGATGCGCTGCTCGTCGCCGAGCTGGCTCCAATCCCAGCGCGACAGCGCGGCGAGGATTCGGGCCTTCATCTCCGGATCGACTGCGCGCGCGTCCTTGGGATGGTGCTGCGGATCGTCGGCACTGACGCGCGCCAGGGCCAGGAGAGCGGGCAGCCCCTTCTCCGGCGCGGTTTCGTTCAACGCTCGATCGCGCCAGAGCGTCGGCTCTAATTGCTCCAGCGCGACTCGACCGGCTGAGCGAATGAACCGGTCCGGATCGCCGAGCGAGGTCCAGATGCGATCGAGAGCCGCGGGATCGGGCCGGAGGTGAAGTTCCTCCAGGGCGCGCCGCGCGGCGCGGGTGGGATCGCGCTCGGCTGGCAAACTGGGCTCGCGGCTGACAACGGGTTCCGTGCCCGTGTAGGTCACGCGGTACAGGCCCGATTTCGTCTTCCGCCCGCCGATGGTGAAATACATCGCGCCGTCGTGCGGATTGATGACCACGTCGGTCAGCGGCAGCGGATTGCCGCTCAGGAACTCCTCAAATGTCGCCGAATAGCTGGAACCCCGCGGCGTCAGATGCACGGAGTAGAGTTTACCGTAGCTCCAGTCGCAAATAAAAAGCGCATCCTGATACCGCGGCGGGAACTTCGCGCCGTAGCCGAAACAGATGCCCGTCGGCGAGCCGGGTCCGATGTCGAGACTGGCGGGCAGGCTGTCGGGATAATACGGCGGCCATTTGCCCGACCCGTTGCGCCAGCCGAACTCGCTGCCGCTGACGACGTGGCAGATGCGCGTCGGCCGGTACCACGGCGTGCTGATGTCCCACTCCATGTCGGCGTCGTAGGTGAATAGTTCGCCGTCGCGGTTGAAGGCGATGTCAAATGGATTGCGGAAGCCGGTGCTGTACAGCGTCCAGTCTTTTCCGTCCCGATCGACCTGATAGATGCAGCCGCCGGGGCCGAGGACCCCGGCCATGAATCCGCGCCCGTCCGGCATGCGCGGCAGCAGATGATCCTCGCCCCAGCGCTTCGGGACCCGCGACGCGGCGAGTTCCGTCATCTTCGTCTGATTTCCGCAGAGCACGAAGAGCGACTGGCCGTCGGGCGCCAGGATGACGGCGTGCGGACCATGCTCGCCGTCGCCATCGAGCTTGCGCAGGAGTTCGACGGAATCGAGCCGGTCGTCGCCGTTCGTGTCACGAACTCGATACAGGCCGCTCTGATACTTCGAGCCGCGATTGACGACGACGTACAGACTCTCGAAAGCCCAGAGCAAGCCTTGGGCTTCGCCGAGTTCGACCGGCACGGGCTCGATCCGCGTCTGTTCTGGAGTTCCGCCCAATGGCGGCGGCGTGACGCGGAACAGGCCGCCATACTGATCGCTGACGTAGAGCCGACCTCTCGGATCGACGCACATATTGACCCACGAGCCTTGCTTCTCCTTCGGCACGGAGTAGAGCAATTCGACTTTGAAATCCTTGACGATCTTGATGCGATCGGGCGGCGTGGCGGTCGGCTCGCGCATCTTGACGAGGGCGCTGAGCGTCGCCGCGGTCACCGCGTCGCGCGGCTTGGCGCCGAGCTTGCTGACCACGGTCGCGTTCGGCCAATCGGCGTCGTCGAAGCCGACGCGCTCCCAACCGATCGGCTCATGATCGAGCGCCTTCCACGATCCGTCGCTCTGGATCGTCAGCGATTCGCCAGTCCGGGCGTCGATGCGGAGTTGGACCAGCACGCCGGCGGCGCTCAGTTCATTTCGCGCTTTGATGGCGATGACGTGCTTGCCGACTCCCAGCTCATCGTCGGCGGCGATGGTGCTCGTGACATCCTTGAAGGCGGGATCGGACCAGCGGGAATTGGAGAGGACCGCCCGGCCGTCGATGAACACCGACGCGGCGTCGTCGGCAGCGAGGATCAGTTTCGCCGTGGCCACCGGCGCCCGCAACTCGAACACGCGCCGGAGAAACGCGCTCTGGTGTTCGCCGCCGCCGCCCGCCCAGATCCACGCCGGCGCCGCCGCGGCGGGCGGAGCCGTCGCGCTGCCCAGCCGCGTCAACTGAATATCCTTGAACTGCACAACCATCGGCTCGCCGCGGTGCAATTGCAGTGCGATTTTCCCCTCGGCCGATCGCTGATCCGCGTGCCGATCGACGACTTCGATCGTCTTCCGGCCATTGACCGTGTGCGTCAGCGTCGGGCCGATTGCCGTGACGACGTATTCGTTCCAGTTCTTCTGATCGATGTTGGCCAGGAGCTTGGCCCCATCGGCGAATGACGTCACGGATCGCTTGCCGTCGGCGTCGATCTCGACCTTCTGACCGCGCTCGGCGAGGATGCCCCGGCCGCGCTCCTCGTAGAGAATGCCGGTGTATTTCCCGGCGGCGTCGATGTCCGCCTGGTAGCCGCCGACCGAGAACGGGCCGACCTCCGGAAACAGCCGAGAGCGATACTGGATTCCCGAGTTGCCGCCCTCGATTCGAAACCGGAGCCGCAGTTCGAAATCCCCGGCCGTGCCGTCCCAGATCAGGAACGAATTCGCCGGGATCGTGCCGTCGGTCCGGCCGGTGATGGCGCCGTTTTCGACCGTCCAGAGCTTCGGATCGCCGGACCAGCCGGACAGGTCCTTGCCGTTGAAGAGCGATTCCGGGCCGTCGGCTCGAGCGACATGGATGGTGAGCAGCGTGAGGAACGTGGCCAACAGTCGTCGCATCATGCGGGCTCCGAAGTAGCGCGAACCACGGGGGTGCGGAAATCACAGAGTTCAGTCGCCGAGTTTGCCTCGGTTAGCTTAGCAACAACTCTCAGCGACTTCCTCTGTGCGTTCCGCGACTCCGTGGTTCCCATCTCACGCGGGGCCCGCGTCACTTCTCTTTCGAATGATAATTCGGGTACGCCGGTTTCTTCGGCTGTGGAACGGGGTTTTTCTTCAGAGCCTCCAGGACGATTTCGACCGCTTTCTCAAGCTGCGGGTCGCGGCCCTTGCGCACCTCGTAAGGATCGTGCTCGACTTCAACGTCCGGGGCCACGCCTCGATTCTCGACTTCCCACTGCCCGTCGGGCGTAAAGAAGGCGAAGCTCGGCGCGGTAACCGACCCGCCGTCCATGAGCGGCGGATAGCCGGAGATGCCGACCAGCCCGCCCCAGGTGCGCTTGCCAACCAGCGGGCCGACGCCGGCTTTTCGGAAATACCAGGGCATGGCGTCGCCGCCCGAGCCGGCGAATTCGTTGATGATCATCGCCTTGGGCCCGAAGATCGCGCCGCCCGGCGTCGTGCCGATCTTGCCGTCCCGCGCCGTCCAGTAATTGAGCAACGGCCGGCGGAGATAGTCGATCACGTAATCGGCCGCCAATCCCCCGCCGTTAAACCGCTCGTCCAACACGAGCGCCGGCTTATCGGTCTGCGCGAAGAAGTAGCGGTTGAAATTCGTGTATCCGCCCGCGCCGGTGTCGGGCATGTATACATAGGCGACTTGACCCTTGCTCATCTCGTCCACCTTGCGGCGGTTCGATTCGACCCAGGCCAGGTTGCGCAGGCCGACCTCGCTTTCGATCGGCACGACCGTGACGGTGCGCGCGTTGGCGCCATCGGCCGAGGGACCGACCTTGAGCGTGACTGATTTGCCGGCCGTGGCTTCGAACGCCTTGAAAAAGTTGTCGCCGGCCTTGAGATCGCGGCCGTTGACGGCGAGGATGAACTCGCCCGGCTGGACGTTGACGCCCGGCTGAGTGAGCGGGGCGCGGAGCTGCGGGTTCCAGTTTTCCCCCGAGTAAACCCGCGAAACCTGGTAGCGTCCGTCCTTGACCACGATGTCGGCGCCGAGCAGGCCGCCTTTCACCTTCGGCACGTCGGGCGACGCGCCGCCGCCAACGTAGGTATGACCCAGGACCAGTTGCCCCAGCATCTCGTTGAAGAGGTAATTCAGGTCGGCGCGATGGCACAACCCATCGAGAAAGGGCGCGTATCGCTTTTCGGCGGCGGCGAGATCCAGCCCGTGGAAGTTCGGGTCGTAGAGAAAATCGCGCTGCAACCGCCAGGCTTCCCGGTACATCTGCTTCCATTCCGCGCGGGGATCGACGAAGACCTCCAAGTCGTCGATCTTGAGGGTCTTGTCACTGCTTGCTGATGGGGATCCGCCGCGCGCCGCGGCCATCGCCGCCGCGCCGCCGCCGGGCCCCCCGGACGCCGGCACGATCGACCACTTGTCGCCCTGCCGGATCAGCGCCTTCTCGCCGTCGGCCGACAGATCGAACACCGACACGCCGCTGAACGCCGTGTCGGTCTTGCGCTCTTTCAGATCAAACTTGCTGATCGTGAGTCCCGGCATCCCTTCACCCAAGGGCACGAACATCGGCCCGGGGCTGGCCGCCAGGTAGATGACGCCCGGCTTGCCGGCGGTGAGCCAAATGTAATTGCGGGCTGGAATGGGCAGCGCGATGATCCGCTGGCTCAGGCCGTCGACATCGATCTTGGTCGGCTTAACCTTGGGCGCCGACTTGTCCGCGGCCGGCTTGTCCGCTGGCTTGTCGCCGACTGGCTTCTCCGCCTCGGGCTTGTCGGCGGCCGGCTTGTCGCTTTTCTCCTTGTCCTTGGCCGCGTCGTCGGACTTCTCTTTCTCTTCATCGCTTTCCGGGGCGAGCGGCGACGGCAGCGACTTGTCGAGCACCAGCAGGTACACGCTGCGCGTCACCTGCCGATTCATGCCGGACATGTCGATGAAGTTCGCGCTGGGGCCGATGTCCGTGCTGGCCGTGAAGTACAGGTACTTGCCGCTGCGATCGAACGCCGGGAAGCGCACGTCGCTCAGCCCGTCCGTCGCCTGTGTCGATTGGCCCGTCTTGGTGTCGTAGAGAAACGCGGCGTGCAGCCGGTTGTCGATGCTCTTGATGTACGCGAGCCATTGACTGTCGGGCGACCAGACGGCGTCGAAGTTCGGCGAATCGAAGTGCGCGTGCCGATCGACCTTCCTCGATTCGCCCGTGGCCACGTCCAGATACCACAGATTGCGGCGATTATCCGAGTAGGCGATCTTGGTAGAATCCGGCGACCAGATCGGGTTGAAGTAAAAATTGGGCGCTTCGCCGAGCTTGATCGAACGGACCGGCTTCTCGCCCTTGGGATCGGCGAGATGAAGTTCGTATTCGCCGGAGACGTCGGAAAAGTAGGCGATGTGTTTGCCGTCCGGCGACCAAGCCGGATCGCGCTCGCAGACGGCCGTGGAGTTCGTCAGGTTGCGGATGTCGCCTTTCTCGGCGGGAACCGTGAGGATTTCGCCGCGAGCCTCGAACACGGCGCGAGCGCCGCTCGGCGAGATGCCGGAACCACGAATCTGCTTGCTGACTTTTTCGTAGTGCGGGCGAACGGCCGGGAAGTCCGCCGTGATCGAAACGTCGATCTTCCGCACGGAACCGCTCTTAAGATCGTATACCTCCAGGCCGCCGAACCGTTCCAGCACGATCGCGTCGGGCCCGGCCGAGGCGGAAACGTAATCGAGTCCCTGATTGTCGATCAGCTTTCGCAGGTCCTTCGTCTCCGGATCGTATGAGAACAGCGTGACGGTGCCGGTGCGGTCGGAGAGAAAGTAGACCTTGCCGTTGACCCACATCGGGCAGAAGTCGTTGGAATCCTCGCGCGGGATCTTGACGATGCGCGAATCGGCGAGATCGGCGATCCAGATGGGCGACGCTTTGCCGCCACGATAGCGCTTCCAGGCGATGTAGGCGTTCGGGACGGCTCGACGATTCCAGAACGGAACGTAGGCGATCTTCGATCCGTCCGGCGAGAATGCGCCCTGTTCTCCCATCGGCAACGGGAGCTCGGTCGGCAATCCTCCGCCCTCGACCGGGATCGTGAACAACTTGTTGAAGCGCGAGTAGCTTGTACGGCCTGAGGAGAAGAGGACGTTTTTGCCGTCCGGCGTCCAGCCGAGGGCCACGTCCACGCCGGGATGATAGGTGAGCCGCCGCGGTTCGCCGCCGGACGCCGGGACGACGTAGACGTCGAGATTCCCGTCATACTCGCCCGTGAATGCGAGCCATTTCCCGTCGGGGGAGAAATGGGCTTCGAACTCGAGGCCGTTGCTGCTCGTGAGCCGGCGGGCTTCGCCGCCCTCCCGACCGACGGTCCACAGATCGCCGGCAAACGTGAACGCGATCTGGTTTGCGCTGATGGTGGGTTTCTGAATTAACAGCGGCTTTTCCCCGGCCGACGCAGCGGAACCCAATCCGATGACGACGGCGACGGCCAGCAACACTCGACGCATGATGGAAGCTCCCCTGGAGTCAGGCGTGGACAATGCTATGTACGCTCAAAGCGGCGGCGAGGGTCGAACTCCGGCGCGGTCCGGCCCTTCTTCTTGCAGTTGCCGATGCACGTCGGAACCGACGGCCGGCGATGGCGGCACGATCGCTTTCCAAGCTATACCTCGCGCTGTTTCAACAACGACTTGTTCAGCACGGGATCGCGGTCCGTAAATGGGCCGGGCGCCGTGTCGCGCGTCAGGCAGCGGACGTACATCTCCAGCTTCGCGTCCAGATCATCGACGTGGTGCAGGATCAGGCACTCGGGGACGCACGGCAACCGCGGCGAACCCCATTCCGGCAAGGAGAGATGAGTCAAAACCAGGTGCTCGAGCAGTTGCAGCAACTCCGAATTCAATTCGGGCACGTCGCGCGCCGCTTCGCGCACCAGGTCGCGCCCGAGTTGAACGTGGCCGAACAGCTTGCCCGGCACGCTCGGCTGCCAGGTCAGCGGGTCGGCGACCTCGGCGGCGCGGCCGATGTCGTGGAGGATCGCCCCGGCCACGACGAGGTCCCGATTCAGCGGCGGGCGTAGCTCCGGATATTGCGCGTGAAACAGGTCGGCCAGCACGAGGCACTTGTGCGCTACGCTCAGCGTGTGTTCCAGCCACCCGCCGGCAAACGGGTAGTAGTGCTTCAGCGAGCCTGGCAGCCAACGCAGGTTCGCGCCGTGCCGATCGAGCAGCAACAGCACCAGACGGCGCAATGGTTCATCGCCGATCGCGGCGGCCGCCAGGCCTCGCAGGGCCGCGAAAGTCTCTTCTGGGTCGTACCCGGATTTTTCGACCAGCGTCGCCGGATCAAATCCATCGCGCCGATCCGCCTCTGTGGCAGCGCGAATCTGCTCCAACTCGATCTGTTCGCCATACCGCTCGTGCTTGAGGAACCGGCCGCGAAGCTTGTAGCACTTCCCCACCTGCCAGTGCTGCGTGCAGTCGTCGAAGAACGGGCTATCGGACCAGACCGTCACGCCAACGCTCCGCCGCGCGTCTCGGAACCGGCAGAGGATGAACGGCTTGCCGGCCCGCGTTTCCTGGTGAATGCGGTCGGCCAGGAGCGCGAAGCAATCGGCGTAATCCTCCGGCTCCAGATCGCTGAGCGGCTTGAGCGTAGGTTTGACTCGCGGCATGTGCGGTAGAATAACCGATGAATCGAGACGTGTCACGAATTGAATTGGACTGTCCCGCGGATTTCATCCGGGGCTAACACTCCGACGCCCTTCCGGGGCTTCGTAACACGCGCCCGATGCCGTCGAACGACAAGCCCCGAAGGGGCGCCGGAACCATAGCCCTGGGCGCAGCCCGGGGAAACCAAGATGCACCCCGACGACACGATCGTGGCACAGGCAAGTGCAGCCGGCCCCGGAGCGCGGGCGATCGTCCGCCTGAGCGGGCCGCGGATGCGAACTTGTCTCAGCCGCGTCTTCAAGCCCCACAACGGTTGGCCCCTCAGCCGATGCCGCCTCGTCGGCGCCGTGCAGTTGCCGGAGTTCGCCGCGCCGATTCCGGCCGAGGTGCTGTATTTCCCCGGCCCGAATTCTTACACGGGCCAGGACGTCGCCGAGATCCATCTGCTTTCGAGTCCGCCAATCATTGAGCGGCTGATCGCGGCGCTGTTGTCGGCGGGCGCTCGGGCCGCTCGCCCGGGCGAATTCACGCTCCGGCGCTTCCTTGCGGGGAAGCTTGACTTGCCCCGGGCCGAAGCCGTCCTGGCCGTGATCGAAGCCGGCGACGACGATCAACTCCGGGCCGCGCTCAGCCAATTGGCCGGCAATGTTACCCGGCCGCTCGACGGACTCCGTGACGATCTGCTCAACTTGCTCGCCGACGTCGAAGCCGGCCTCGATTTTGCGGACGAGGATATCAGTTTCGTTCACCGCGAAGACCTGCTGATTCGGCTCTCGAAGGGCATGGCCCAAGTGACGAATCTGCGGCGACAGTTGCACGATCGGGCGCGGAGCGATCGACCGTTTCGCGCCGCGCTGGTCGGCCGGCCGAACGCCGGCAAAAGCCGCTTGTTCAATCGCCTGACCGGCGGCAAGGCGATCGTGAGTTCGCAACCGGGGACGACGCGCGATTACCTGATCGGCCGATTGGAGATCGATGGCGTCCTTGCCGAGGTCATCGACACGGCGGGCCGACAATCGCCGCGCGACGCGGTCGATGCCGCGGCCCAATCGCTCGGGCGCACCGCGGCCGGCGACGCCGACCTGCTGCTCGTTTTGATACCGGCGGGCGAGGATCCGTCGGAAGAAGATCGCTCAATGCTGGCGGCGGGCGCCGTCGCCGTGGCGTCGCAATGCGATCGCGCGCCGGGGCCGGACGGCTGGCTGGCGACGAGCGCCGTCACCGGCGCGGGTCTCGACGATTTGCGGCGCTTCCTGGCGGAGCGCGCCCGAGCCCGCCGCGAACCGCCGCTGGCGCCCAGCCTGAGCCGCTGCCGGCACCACGTGGACAAGTGTCTCGAACATCTCCGCAACTCGCACAGCGCCGTGTTGTTCGACGACCCGGCGGAGATTCTCGCATTGGAACTCCGCGCTGCGCTCGAACAACTCGGCGAACTCGTCGGCGCGGTCTACACCGACGATTTGCTCGATCGCATCTTCAGCCGCTTCTGCATCGGAAAGTAGGCGGCTTCGAGCCTGACAATTTCGCACAACGATCGAGGTCGTGTTTCATCGCAGCCTCACCGCGAAAGTGCCGACCGAAGCAGCGATTCTACACCAGGGACTCAAGCCAGCTAAGGGCGACCTCGCGCCGCAGACAGCCCGAGACCTGCTCAAAATCTCGTTCAATCGATCCAGCAAGGCGCGCATCCGCGTCCTCCTCCAGAAGAATGATCGTGGAGATATCACCAGCGAGGAAAGCGCGACACTTGAGAACTACCTCCGCGTCGGACAACGGATTGATTTGCTGCCAGCGAAAGCGCGTAGCTCGCTAATGTCGAATCGAAAGTAGTCGATTCGCAATGTCCGGTGGGCTCCGAGCGAGAATTCGCAAGCAGGCAGGAGGCCGGTGCGAGTATTGCCGCCTGCCGGAAACCGCAACGATTCTCCTCCACGGCGTCAATCACCTTCGACCCAGGAAACACCGCGGCGCGACAACGTTCTCGAATCTCAGCTACGCCTGTGCCTATTGCAACGCGGCAAAGGGCTCGAATGTCACCGGATTTTGATCCGCTGACCGACACTCTAGTGGCCCTGTACACTCCGCGCGTGCCACGGTGGTCGGAACACTTCCGCTGGAGCGGCGCACTTCTCATTGGCCGAACTGCGACGAGTCGAGCCACAATCGATGTACTCGGAATCAACGACCCAGACCGGGTTGAGCATCGCCGGCTGCTCATCCAGTCTGGATTCACATTCGGAGAATGACGGCCACCACCGTAACCGAAGTGATCTCGCCCATGCCGGGACGTCGTGGATCTGCTCGACGCGAATTCGCTTCGCGCTTGGAGGAATCCATTTTGCAGTGTTGTCTGAGGAAACGGATACTGTGGCAACTTGGCCATTGAGGAATCACCCGCACATCAACTCCACATCTCGCCGCAATCCACGATCAGGTATCCCCGAGCCGTTCGGATGACGGCGCTCGTCGGCGGCGACAGGCCGAGCAGCCGCCGCGGATTTGACGATGCCATCGCAACCGTTTCGGGCAAGCTCGCCAGGCCGCGCCCGAGGACGTGATCGACGCACGCGTCGAGAAAGACGGCCGCGCCTGCCAGCAATCGTGTGCCGGCCATGACCGTCTTGCCCTCCGGGAGCACGTCGAATTCGCCGTTGCCGAGGCGATACCGGCCGGGAGCCAATCCGGCCAAGCCGCTGGCGTCCGAAATCAGCACGGTCCGCGCCGGAGACTTCACCCGCAGGATGCACTTCAGAACGCAATCGGATAAGTGGTGCCCGTCGGCGATGACGCTGGCCCACAGTTCGTCGGCGGCGAGTTGCTCCCAGATGTAGTTGGGATGTCGCGGTAAGACGGCGTGGGCGCCGTTGCCGAGATGCGTGCTGATGCGAGCGCCGGCGGCGATGGCCGCGCGAATTTGCTCAGCCGTGGCCGCGGTGTGCCCGATCGCGGCGACGACGCCCACCTGCGTCAGCCGCTCGATCATGGCCAGTGCTCCCGGCCGCTCCGGAGCCAGCGTCACGAGCCGGATGCGCCCCTCGGCCGCGTCCTGCCAGCGCTGAAACTCGTCCCAGTCGGGATCGCGGATCGGTTCGCGAGGATGAGCGCCGCGCGGGCCGTCGTCCGGCGACAAGTACGGCCCTTCGAGGTGAAACGCCGGCATCGCAATCTCGATGCCGCGGTGGGCCGCGCACGCCGCCGCCAGCGTTCGCAACGCATGGAGAATCGTCTTGAAGTCGGCCGTGATCACCGTCGGGCAGAATCCGCCCACGCCGTGTGAGCGCACCACCTGAGCGACGCGCTGGACCTCGGCAACCGTCAAGTCCGGCGACGTGAACGAGATCCCGTGAGCGCCATTCACCTGGATGTCGAAGAAACTCGGCGCGATCCACTCGGCGATGAGATCCGCGGCGCTGCCCGCCGCCGGGGCGATCGACACAATCCGCTCGCGCTCGATCTCCACGGCGAGCCGTTCTCCGGTGGCGAAATGGCGAGCGTGGATGAACATGGCGGGGGTCGCGATTGGTTACCACGAGTTCAATGACGGAGTCGAATCACGACAACACGACATAGTGAAAGAATGACAAGGTGATTCCGGTGTCGGATTTCGTGATTTCATTCTGTCGTGTTGTCGTGATATGCCCGACTCTTCACTCCGGTTTTCGGCGCAGAGTTCGAATTTGGTCGAGCAGCGCGGCGGCATCCGAGTCGTGCCGGTAAAGATCCTCGAGCGCGGCGAGGATGGCATCGGCCTCCGCAGGCTTGCCAGCGTCACGAAGTTTCTTGGCGCGGGCCAGCGCGGCCTCGATGGCCGCGGTTGGCGAAAAGGCCGGCTCGCCCAAGCGCTTCAGCCCGCGCTCCGCCAGGTCCACCCAGCGGCGATCGGCTTCGGAGCCGTCGAAGACCGTCACCAAGCCGCGCCACACCCGCCGTGCCGCGCTCGGATCGCCGGCCTGCGCATGCGCCAGGCCCTGCCGATAGAGCCGCTCCACCTCGCTCGCCGACTGATCCGCTCGCAGCACGCGCTCCTGCTCGCGCCAGTCGAGCATCGCCCGGCGAAACGCGGCGATCTCATCCCGGTGCGGGTTGTTCGGAAATCGCTCGTTCAACGGCTCCAGATAATCGCTCCACGCCCGTTCCCAGTCGGATGGCCGATCAGAGGTCATCAATGGCTGAGCGCCGGCGAACAGTTCTTCCGCCGTCGGCTTCTTGCGCGTCAGTCCATAAACGATGAGCGCGATGCAAGCGGCCAGCATCAAGAGCAACGTGAGCGGATGATTGAAGAAGCGAGCGATCGGACCGCCGAGGTTCTGCTCCGTGAGTTCGCGGCGGACGATGCCGGCGACGAGCGTGGCGGGTCCCCGGCCGATCGCCGGTTCCTCGCCCCGAGCGGTCAGCGTCGGCTGCTCGACCGTCGAGGCCTCCGCGGCCAGCGCGGCGGCGTGAGCCTTCCGCTCCAGCTTGCCGCGAATCCGTTCCAGGCTCCGAAGAATGACGAACCCATCGGCCGGGCGCTTCGCCGGGTCTTTCTCCAGCAGCCGCATCACAAAGGCATCGAGATCGTGCGGCAAGCCAGGCGCCAAACGCAGCAACTGCTCCGGCTGCGAATGACAATGTTTGTGCAGCAGTTCGACGGAGGTGACGCCGGAAAACGGCGGCCGGCCGGCAATCAGGCAGTACAGCACGCAACCGAGCGAGTAGAAGTCGCTGCGTTTGGTCGCCGGTTTGCCGACCGCCTGCTCCGGCGACAGATAGGCCGCGGTGCCGACGAAGCTGCCGGCGGCGGTCAGTCCCGGCCGCGCGAACATCTTGGCCACGCCGAAATCGGTCAGTTTGACCACCATGGAATCCGGCGACGGTCCTTCCCGTCCGTCCGGCCGCGCGATCAAAATGTTTGCCGGCTTCAAGTCGCGGTGAATGACGCCGGAATCATGCGCGTGCTTCAGGCCGGCGGCGGCCTGCTCGGCAATCGTGAGCACTTCCTGCCACGGCACGCGCCCCCGCTCCCGGACAATCTTCTCGCAGTCCGGGCCATCGACGAATTCCATTGCATAGTACAGCAAGCCGTTGTGCTCGCCGGCTTCGAAGAAGCGGACAATGTTGGGATGGTGCAGCGCGGCGAGCGCTTCGATCTCCCGGCGAAAGCGCTCGACGAACATGGCCTCGCGCGCCATGTCGGGTTCGAGAATCTTGACGGCGGCGACGTCGGCGGATCCATCGCGGTGGGCTTTCCAGACGGCGCCCATGGCGCCGCGACCCACCTCCGCGTCGATGATCCACGGGCCCAATCGTTCGCCGAGCATGCCGCGCCTCCCGACGCCAGCATAGCGAAAAGGGCCTCCGGCGAACGCGCTCAGACGACGCGGAACTCGACCGTGCCGCGCCACGATGCGCCGGGAGCGACCACCCGCCAGCCGACGTCCAGGCCCCGCGCGGCCAGATTCACCGCGTCGGTCGGGCAGGTGTACGGCTCCAGGCAGATCGCTCGTCGGTGCACGGGCGTGAACACGACGAGTTCACGAAAATCCGGCGACGCGCGCACGGCAATCGCCTCGCCGTCGGACGCGAACAATCGGCCACGCTCGACCAGCCCGTCGGCGTCCGGCGACTCGGGAGGAAATTCGGTGTACACGTCGTCGAGTGTCAGTGATTCGACCGCCCGCGGCTGCCGCAGGTCGAAGGCCGATTCCAGGGGCAGAATCCGGCCCGTCGGCAGGCTGTCCGCCAGTTCCCAGCGGCTCCGTGCCGCCGACTGTACCCGGTCGCCCGGTTCCACGGCAAAGTACGGATGATAGCCCAGCCCGAACGGCAGGGGCGACGATCCGGGATTGAAGACGGTCGCTTCGAATCGGAGCGATCGATCAGCGAGGCGAACGGTGACCGTGAGCCGCTGATCGGCTGGCCAGAGGTCGTGGGATTCCGGCACATCCCGCGAAGCGAGGAACTCAGCGGTGAGCCAGGCGCCGCCGCCATCGGCCGCACACTCCAGCACCCGCCACGACGCTCGCGTCGTGAAGCCGTGAATGGCGTTGGATTGCGTCGAATCGTTGCAAGGCAGTTGAAACTCTCGACCGGACCAGGCGAAGCGTCCGCCGCGAATGCGATTGGGAAATGGAAAGAGGATCGGCACGCCGCCGCGAGTTGGGCGCTGTGCCAGTTCGGCTAGCGGCGGTGTGAACAGCCGCGCACGGCCGTGGCACTCCCAGTCGATGCAATTGCACCCAAGACTCGGCACGACCACGGCGCGCGAATCGTCAGGTCCCGACAACTCATATCTCTCCCACGGCATCGCCGCGTCCTGCGCGAGTCGTTCCGATCGATTTGCCATCGCCGTCCACTCCAGTCGCCGATTTTGCAACAATATACAGCATTGGAAAAACCGACGGCTGAGCTTGCGAATCGAACCGCACGGCCATAGAATCCGGTATAACGACGTATAAATGCCGGAGGCATGTCATGTCGCGGTTCATGGTGCTGGTCCAGACGGCGGCGACGGTTCTCGCCGCGATGCTCACATTCGGATGCAACGGCGGACCGGACGTCTGGGCCGATCGGCCCGGGCCGAAAGTCGTGGCGTATATTCCGCCGATTTACAGCCTGGCGGCCACGGTCGCCGGCGATGACGCTCAGGTGATCTCGCTTCTCAGCACCAAGGGCCCGCACGACTACGAACTCCGCCCGAGCGACGCCCGCAAGCTGCGCCGCGCGGATCTGTTCCTCACGATCGGACTCGGACTCGACGATCCGATCGCCAAGAAACTCTCGGAGACGGCCGGCAATCCGAAACTCCGGCACGTCGCCGTCGGCGAGCGCTTGCCGAAGGAGATGCTGCGCGAGGGAACCTGCACCTGCGGCCACGAGCACAAACAGGGCGAGGCTCATGAACACGATCACGGATTCGATCCGCACGTCTGGCTCGGATTGCCGGAGGCGATTGCGATCGTCGAGACGATCCGCGCCGAGCTGACGGCGCTCGATCCCGAGCATGCCGAAGGCTACGCGCGTCGGGCCGCGGAACTGACCGCCCGGCTGCAAGCGCTGCTCGCCGACGGGCAGGCGAAGTTGAAAGCCAAGAGTGAAAAGGCGCGGCTGCTGACGCATCACGATTCCCTCGGGTACTTCGCGCGCTGTCTCGGCGCCGAGATCGTGGATGCGATCGAACTGCCCGGACGAGATCCGAGCGGCAAGCGCATCAATAAGCTGATCGCGACCTGCAAGGAAAAGAATGTCCGGCTGATTGCGGTCGAACCGCAATACTCCACCGGCGCCGGCGCCGAGGTGATCCTGCGCGAACTCCAGCGCCAGGGCATCGCCGACCCGCAGTTTGTCGTGCTGGATCCGCTGGAAACGGCCGACGCCCACGACCTGACGCCCGATTTCTACGAGCGCCGGATGCGGGAGAACATTGAGCACCTCGTCCGAGTCCTGAAATGACCGACGCGCTGGTGTCATTCCACAACGTGCGGGTCGAGCTGGGCGGGACGACGATTCTGCGCGGCGTCACGGCCGACGTTGCCCGCGGCAAAATCACCGCCCTGATCGGGCTGAACGGCTCGGGCAAAACGACGCTTTTGCGCGCCGTGCTCGGGGAAGTGCCGAGTTCTGGCCGCATCGATTTCCATTGTGGGCACGACCACAAGCGGCCGATGCCCGAGCACATTGGCTACGTGCCGCAGCGGCTGCAAATCGACGCGCGCCTGCCGCTGACGGTGCGGGACTTTCTCGGACTGGCGCTCCAGCGCCGACCGCTGTTTTTCGGCATCAGCCGAGCCGCACTGGACCGCATGGAGCGGCTGCTGCACCAGGTCATCCGCACGCCGCGCGAGATCCTCGATCGGCCGGTGGAAAAACTCTCCGGAGGCGAATTGCAGCGCGTGCTGCTGGCGCTGGCCCTCGATCCGCCGCCGGAGCTGCTCCTGCTCGACGAGCCGGCCGCTGGAATCGATTTCAAGGATCAGGACAGCTTCTATGACTTGCTCGGGCGGCTCAACGCGGAAACCGGCGTGACGATCCTGCTTGTGTCGCACGAGCTCAACGTGGTCATCAAGCATGCCCACCACGTGTTATGTCTGAAAGATGGCCGGATTCAGTGCCAGGGACCGCCGAAGGACATTCTCACCGGCGACACCCTGGCTGCGACGTTCGGAAGCGAGCTCGGCTTGTTCGCGCACCATCACGCCCATTGAAAAAATAAAGCCCACCCGCGCGGGGTGGGCTGGCTCGACGCCGTGAATTGTTAGATGGCGGCCACGGCTTCTTCATTCAGAGGCGGCCATTCCTTGTCGAGGCCCTCCTCCTCAATCTGCCGCAGCTGGGCATCGGTGATCTTGAATTGGTCGATGATGTGTTTCCGCGATTCGGACACGGACATGAGTCCCTGATCCTGGGTCGCGACCAGTGTGGAAAAGATTTCACGGCGCTGCTGCAACGTCAAGCGTTTGGCGCGCATGGGTGTGGTTTTTTCGAGACTCATTTCAGCTCTCCCTTGGCGTCGGAACACGGCGGTTCCGAGCGCATACTCGGCGGCGAACGACCGCATCCTCAGATCGGGCCGGGATTCACGATCGGACGGGCGCGTCCTGCCTGACGGGAGCGCTGAGCGTAGTGACCTGGGCCGTCCAGCCGGCCTCACTTCTCCCGCGAGAAGGAATTCCGATTTCCCTCACTTCAGTATACGCAGCGAACTCCACGCTTGGAGGAAAAAAAACCGTTTTCGACCTGCCTGCCGCAGCCATCGTCGGTAGCTTGAGGAAGAACGGCAGATTCGGCTCGGAACGCCCGCGGCCAGCCCGCACAACCGGAGCATTCGACATGCGTTTCCGTTCGATCCAGCTGCGTTTGATTCCCATGATCCTTGTACCTATCTGCATGATTCCGAGCGTGTTATGTCACATCGCCGTCGCTGACGCTCCGAAATCAGGCGAAGCGGTCCGGGACCGGACCGCCGCCATCAAAGGCCGGTTGGATTCGGAGTACCCATCCCTTGAGTCGCTCTACAAGGATCTTCACCGACACCCGGAGCTGTCTTATTTCGAGGTAAACACCGCCGCGAAAATGGCGCAAGAGTTGAAAAGAATTGGCTTTGAGGTGACGACTGGCATCGGCGGGAATGGCCTGGTCGGGATTCTGCGCAACGGCCCAGGTCCGACGGTCATGGTCCGCACGGATCTCGATGCCCTTCCCGTGCTGGAACAGACCGGCTTGCCGTACGCCAGCACAGTTCGGGCCCGCGACAAGGCCGGTAACGACGTGCCGGTGATGCACGCCTGCGGGCATGACATGCACATGACTTGCTGGGTCGGCACGGCCCGCGTGCTGGCGGCCTTGAAGGATCACTGGACCGGGACGTTGATGTTTCTTGGACAGCCAGCGGAAGAGACTGGCGCCGGGGCGCGCATGATGCTCGAAGACGGCCTGTTCCGGCGCTTCCCGAAACCCGATTTTGCCCTGGCGCTGCACTGCGACGCCCGGCTGCCGGCGGGCCGCGTGGCTTTCACTGACGGATTGGCGCTCGCCAACGTCGATTCGGTCGAGATCATCGTTCGCGGCCGGGGCGGCCACGGCTCGGCGCCGCACACGACGATCGATCCGATCGTCATTGCCGCTCGCATCGTGCTCGACTTGCAGACCATCGTCAGCCGCGAGACCGATCCGCTTAACCCGTGCGTGGTGACAGTCGGCTCGATTCACGGCGGGACCAAGCACAACATCATCCCGAATGAGGTGAAGCTCCAGATCACCGTTCGGACGACCAAGGACGCGGTGCGCAAGCACACGCTGGAGGCGATCGAACGGATTGCGAAGGCGGCGGCGGCCGCGGCTCGCGCTCCGGAACCGTCCGTCACCGTCGATCCCGGCGAGTTCACGCCGGCGCTGGTCAATGACAGCGCGCTCGCGCGGCGAACCATCGGCGTGTTCAAGCAAGTTTTGGGTGATGGGCAGGTCGAAGAGCGGCCGCCGGTGATGGGCGGCGAGGATTTCAGCCGCTACGGCCGCGAGGGCGTGCCGATCTTCATGTATTGGCTCGGGACGATCTCCGCGGATCGCTGGGCCGAGGCTCAGCGCGGGGGCGCCCGGCCGCTGCCGTCGATGCACTCCGACTTGTTCTATCCCACTCCGGAACCGACGATCCGCACGGGCGTTTTGACGATGTGCCAAGCGGTGCTGAACTTGATCGGCAAATGACGTGAGCTCAGCAATCCGGAATCCGAGACGCGCTCGAGCGCGTTTCACTGTGCTGTAGTAGCCGGAAGCCGTTCGTCATCCCGAGCGAAGCGAGGAATCTCATCGCGGCCATCGGAGGAGAAGCAAGATTCCTCGCCGCGCTCGGAATGACACAGGTTTCTTGGCCGCTGAATCAATCTGAAGTGCGCTCCAAGAGCGGATGAGAGCTCAGGAAATCAGCTCGGATCGACGCTGCCCATCCGCGTCCGTTGCGAATCTCAGTGGAGCCGCAGAATCGCTCAGCGCAGTGTTGCAAAACGCCGCAATCTACTCCCGAACGTATGGCCGCCGTCGCTGACACAGACTCTCATCAATTTTCGGCCAATTGCAAGGTAATTCTTTCAAAGCTGTTACGTCGAATAGCTCTCGGTCTTCGTCGTCTTCAAGAATCTCGGCACGGCTCTTGCGTTTATCTCCTTCCGTCGCGGCCGGGTTGCGAGTCCCCGGTCCGACAGTCAGAAGCCTGTATCCTCCCTCCCTCCCACACTGGGCACGGGGTGCGATCGGTTGCGAGTCCCGATCGCGGAAAACCCCGTGCCCACACCTCTTTTTCACCGACCCAATAGCTCGGAGAAGTCTCGGAGCAGTTTAGCGCTATCCTCGGTCGAGATCACGAAGACATCGCTCCGCGATGGATCGTAGACCCGGGCGTACAACTGTTTCGTCCCGCGTTCCGCGTTGCCGAGGTACAGGGTCCGCGGCTGGCCATTCCGAGGCCGAAAAACGAGCGTCCGCGCCGGCGTCTGCAGCCCGTATTGCGCCAGGTCCGCCGCCTTGTCAGCCACGAACCGGTCCGCCCGGAGTTGAGCCAATGTCTTGACCAGATCGTTGACAGCCGCGGCATTGATCGCCTGATCCGGCCGACCGGGGATCTGCCAGCCGGTTTCGGTCCGCTGAAGCACCAGCGTCTTGTCGCCCGCGCCGTAGATCAGCGTCTCGATCTGCTCGGGATCGGCCGCAGGCCAGAGCGACCGCCGTCGATACTCCGCCACGAGACGTTTCGAGAGTTCGGGATCGAGCAGAAACACGACATCGCGGCCGGCGAGCTTGGCAAACCGCCGATCGCCGTCGGATTCCGCGACGCCCACGAGCAGATCGAGCACATCGCGATCCCGGGCGATGAACCGCCAGCGCGCTTCGGGCGCATCCAATCCGAACTTGCGCAGATCGGTGGGGCGGTCCGCGACGAATTCATCAGCCCGGAGACGGGAAGCTGCCCCGACCAGAGCGTCGAGTTCCGACTGTTCGGCCTCGGCCGCGAGCGGTTCCGTCATCCGCCAGCCGCCATCCTGCTTCACGAACACGCAGCGGCGGGACGCGCGCTCCACCACGGCCCGATCGGCGTCGTCGAACCGCGCCAGCGTCCGGTCGCGAAAAGCGAATGGCTCGGCCGTCAAAAACTTCGACAAGGACGCCGGCAGAATGCCGATCACCGGCGAGCCATCGACTCGGACATACCGAGCTCCCTCGGGCTCGTTGTAGCGCGCGGCGACGGGCCGACCGATGGCGATAACGATTTCATTCGCGGCGCCCGGCTCCGCGCGGAGGCGCAGCGTCACCACCGTCGGCGAGTCGAGGCCATATTTCGCCAGGTTCGAAGCGTTCAGATCGATCACCCGCGCCACCCGCAGCCGAGCGAGTTGACCGATCAATTGCTCGATCGCCCGTTGATCGACGGCGCTATCCGGCGGCCGCGTCATGGTCCAACCGTCGGCCGAGCGCGCCAGTTCCAGGTCCGTCCCGCCGCGCCGCCCGAGTCCGATCACCCGCGCCGGATCGACGTTGATCAGATTGCGGTCGGCGAAATCGAGATCGGAGCGGATCCATTGGCGAGCGAGCGCGGCGGCGACCTCCCCGATCGCGGCCGAGCCGCCGACCCGCGCATAGGCCACCCCGGCGTCATCCTGGATGGCACTGACGGTCAACGTCTGAGTGAGCGGTTCGGCGCCGCTCGGCGCGGATCCGGTGACCACAGTGACGGTCGTTGCCGGGCGATCCAGTCCATAGCGCTCGAGCATCACTGGCGAACTGAAGGCAACGACGCGCTTCGCCTGGACTTCGGCGAGCGACCGGAGCAGTGCGTCAACGACCGCTCGATCCGCCGGCAGCGGCGGCTTGAGCGATGCAATTGTCCACCCGTTAGAGGCTGGTTTCAGCGTCCACTGTTCGTCGACGCTTGCACCAGAAATCTCGACCACGCGGGCCACGTCGACCGTCAGCAACCGCCGATCGACCCAATCGAGGGTTGGGCGGTCGACCGCGGCCAGGAGCGAATCCGGCACGACGAATACGGCGTCGGAATCGGCGGTCTTGGCGTAGCGGCGGCCGGCGCTGCCTGCGACGGTCGCGCCGATCAGCAGCGAATGGTCACGGCCTTGAGCCGCGATGGTGGCCCGCAACGCCGGTCGATCGAGTCCGTACTGCGCCACATTGCCGGCCGAGTGCGTTTCGTATCGCTCGGCCCGAAGCGTTGCCAGAGCGCGGACGACGGCGTCCACCGATTCTGCCGACGCCGGCGCGGCGGCCGGTTCGGTCAGCTTCCATTGACCGTCGCTTCGCGCAGCCCGGATCTGATCGCCGCCCCGTTTCACCTCGATGGCCGTGACCGCATCGGCTGGGACCTGCCAGACCATCAGCGGCCGCCAGGCCAACGACGGAGAATTGAGAGTCTCGCGCAACGCCGCGCGGATCGTGAACACGAGCGGGGAATCGGTCCAGCGAGCGTAATACTCCGGCTTGCCCTCGCGGGCCGAGCCAATCAGCAGCGTCCGCGGCGCTGAGCCGTCGGCAAACGTCAGCGTCACGCTGAGCGGCGCGGCGTCTAATCCGAACCGCGCGAGGTCGTCGGGCTTCGGAGCGTCGGTGACGAAATCGACCGCGTCGAGCCGGGCCAGATCGTTCGCCAGGAGGTTCGCCTTGGCGGCATCAGCCGTGGCTGACACTGGGGCCGAGAGCGACCACGCACCCGGCGACCGCGTCAGCGCGTACGGGTCGTCCGCGCGGGCCACGGCGATTCCAGCGATCGACGCCGGGGGCACATCGAGCACCCGCCGGCTTCGATACGCCACCGCCGGCCGATCGAACAGCCGCAAAAACTCGTCGCGAATCAGCGCCACGCGCGGATTGCCGGCCACCTGCACGGCCACCCGCTTCTTCGCCTCGTCGCGCTTGCCGACCCACAACGTCAGAGTTTCGACGGCGTCCGGCTTGTCCTTGTCCGCGACGGTGAGCGCCACGTGCGGAGCCGTCGCTGATGGCTCCAGCGACCACGCCTTCAGGTCGACGTGATCGAGGATATCGCCGCCCGCCGCCTGTAACTCGCCGATGCGATCGATCAACTCCGCGACGCGGCCCGGATCGGCCTCGGCTGGCGACGGCTCCGTCAGTTTCCACTTGCCGTCGCTTTGGGCGAGCACGAAGCGCTCGCCGGGACGCACGAGTTCGACGCGCCGGACATTCTCGGCTCGGAATCGGAACAGCCGCGGGTCGCGCAGGGTCGCCAGCGAGGGAAAGAGGTCCAACCAGCGATCGGCCTTGATCTCGAAAACCTGCGGCTGGCCCGGCAGCCTGGCGTAGCGAAATTCTTCGCGGACGGGCAGTGGAGCGGGCGGCGGCGGGGCCAGCGGATTGGCCGGCGGCGCCGGCGGCTTCCGCTCTTCAACCCGCGAGACTCGACCGATCTGAATCGTTACCGGCGGCCGCTCGTCGAACTCCACCGACAATGTCCGCTCCGGCGGATCGAGGCCGGCCTGCGCGGGATCGACCGACTCCACGAATCGCTCGACCCAGATTTCGGGCACGGCTGCCAGCACGCCGCGCAGGCGCTCCGGATCGACGCGATCGACAACCGGCGCGGACAGTTCCCACCCAGCGGCCAATTGTTCCGGCGACAGTTCCATCGCGCTGGCAGACCGCGGCGGGGTGCGCCGCGGGGCGGTGCGTCGCAGCGTCCACGACCCATCGGCTCCCGTCGCCGCAACCTGCCGGGCGTCGAGCAGCAGCAGTACCGGCGCGGCGGCATCGGGTTCGCCGGGAAACGCCGGCCGAGCCGCATCCATCCGCACCCGCTCGACCTCGGGAAACAGTTGCCGCTTCGAATACGCCTCCCGCGGCCGGTCGAGCACCGCCAGCACGCCGGGCGCCAGGCGCAGAATCTCCGTTTGTGCGTCGATGCGAACGTAAGTCGGACGGGTGAAGGGGTTGCCGCTCGTTGGGGCCCCCTCGCCGAACAGCAACGTGTGTCGTTGCTCCGTGCCGTTCGGTGCGCTGAACGTGAGATTCACTTGCACGGCGCCGGCGTCGCGCTTCAGACCGTAACGGGCAAGGTCGTCCGGCCGAGCGAGTTCGATCGGCTCGAATCGGCTGTCGAGTCCACGGAGGACATCGAGCACCTGCTGCACTTCGGCGGCGCGGGCCGGCCAGCCGCCCTCGAGGCTCCAACCGTTGCCGCGCACCAACACAATCCGCTCATCGCCGCGGACGATCTCGACCCGCGTGAGCCGATCGAACGGCAGCGCCACGCGCCCCGACGGCGCCGGCGGCGGCCCCGCGGCGTGACGATAGAGAAACCACCCGGCGCCACCGGCCGCCAGCACGATCAGCAGCAGGGTCGTTTTCCAACTCATTGCGGACCCTCAGTTGCATTGCGGATTGCGGATTGCGGGATGCGGGTACTCCGGCGACGGATTTCTCTGAGCCGCGCTGGCTCCGTGCTTTCCATGCGGGTTGGCCTTCAATCATCGATAGCGGCGTTGCAGCAGCACCAGCCGCCCTACGTACACGCACAGGCCCGGAACCGCGGCCATCATGGCCAGCGACCAGAGCGATCGTCCGCGATCGCTGAGCTCGACGCGCGGGTATCGCCACGGCTCGCCGGCCGCGGCGGGCAGGCGCTCGTCTCGCCGCAGCAGCCAATTGCAGATAGTCACGAGCAGGCTCTCCCGCGCCGGCGACAGTTCCGGTCCGACAAACCAACCGCCCTGCCCAATGGCGGCGATGCGAATCGGCGTCGGCCGCGAACCGGGCGCCGCGAACTCATCGGCCGGCACAAGACTGTGCGTGACAATCGGCCCAGCGGGATTGACCGGTTCGGCGCCGCTGGCGATCACGCCGGCCCACTTCGCCGCGGCAGCCTGCGGCTGCGCCCATTCCAGCGGCACGGTCGTCTCCAGCGCGATGCCGATGGGAAAGGCCCCGCGCCGCCGCTCCTCCCGCGTCCCGCGCGACGGATCGTCCGGTTTCGGCGGCTCGAATCGCGGCGTGCGCTGCTGCGTCGGGAACGGCTGGTCCTCGTTCCAGGCGTCGGGATCGGTGAACAGAAACTCCGCGCGGACGGAGCGCGGCCGAACCAGGTCGTCGGGCCGGACCGGCACGAAATACACGGGACGCGGGTGCCGCGCGTCCAGCTCCAGCTTCCGCTTCGCGCCCACGTTTCTCCGCGTGATCTCCATGGCGGCGGCAATGGGATGCGATTGAGCCGTCCCGCCGAGCGCGAACAGGTCGCCGGCGCTCAGCCACGGCGTGGCGGGCGGCGCATCGAACTTCACCGGCGGCGTGCGGACGTTTGAGCCGGTCGCCAGCGGATTCGATCGCCGCTCGGCCAACGCCTTGCTATCCGCTCCAAATAGAATCGTCTGCCGGCCGAATCGAATTCCGAACTGCGCCAACAGGTCCTCGACGGAATCGGGTCCCGGCATGGCCGTCAGCCGGCGATCCGGCGGCTCGTTGGTCGGTCCGAAACAGGCGAGAATCGGTTTCCCGGCTGTCAGAAACTCCCGGATGGCCGCCGTCTGGATTTCGTCGAGCCGGTAGAATCGCGATGGAATCGCGTAGCCGCTGACCACGTCGCGAAGCGTCATTCGCGGAATGACCAGCAGGTCGCAATCGGCAAGCAGCCGCGACAACTTGGCTCGCACGTCGGTCATGCGCCGCGATTCGACGACCCGCTCCTGGCTCGCTAGCGCGGATTTCTCGTCCTCGTACTGCCGGCGAGCCTCCGAGTTCTGCTTGATGACGTATTCGAGCGTCTGGAGATCGGCGGAGATCGCGGCGATCTGCCGTTGGCGGAGTTCCTCGGTGAAGGGCCGGCCGCCCAACTGCGATCGATAGCGCCGCGTCAGGTCTTCGAGCGACGCCGTGCGAAAATACTCCAACCCGGATTTGAGTTGGCGAACCAGAGTGGTCATCTGATCGAGCCCGGCCTCGACCTCGGCCAACTCGTCAATGAGCCGCTCGTACTTCGATTCGTCGAGCGTGTACGCCGCCGACTCGGGCTCCGGCGCTTCGCCCCACTTTTTCTTGAGGACGATGTCAACAACGTCGAATCCATGCGTCGTGAGCGCGGATTTCACGCCGGCGAGCGTGAATTCGTCCAGCCCGTCGGTGGTCAGCCATTCGTGAATGACCGCGAAGGCGACGCGCGGCCGGCGCTCCTCGACGGCGAGCACCTTGGCCGCAAACGACTCGACGCCCTGCGGCAGGAGGACGAGGTTTCCGCGCGGCCGAAGGGCTGTTCGCGCCTCCGCGTCCGTCAACGCGGCGAACGCCGCGAACGTCCACTGCGCCGCCCGGCCGTCCTTGACGACGATCACCGCGTTGTCGGCTGCCTTGTTGCTCGCGATTTCATCGAGAATCGGTCGGAGCGGCTCGGCGTCTGCGACGGCGAGGTCCCGCAACCGGGGAAAGTCCGGGTCGTCGGCTCGCAGGGCCATGAGCCGGATGTCGGGACCGTCGGCCGCGTCGGGGTCGGCCAGCCGGCGAATCTTCGTTTCCAAGCCTGCGATCGTTTCGTCGCCGGGTTTCGGCACGCGCTTCTGAAACAGCACGATGACAGATTTGCCCAGCGAGGCCGTCTTGTCGAGCTGGTAGAAGTCGTTGAAGCTGAGCCGCTGCACGTGCTCGCGGAGTTCGGGTTTGCCGTCCGGCCGGGCGCAGATGGAGGCCTGCGAATGAAAGAAGATACTGTTCTCCGGGGCGCCGGCGATGGCGGCCCGCAGCGCCGGCGCCTCGCGCGTCAGCGCGTCGAGCTTTTCTTCGTACCCATCCGATTCGATGTCGAGCACCTCCACGCGGAACTGCGGCCCGAATTCGCGGAACAGATCGACGAGGTCCTGGACCTTTTCGACCACCTTGCGTTCGGCGGCATAGTCGGTGGCGTCAGGCTTTTCCGACAGCCGGCCGAAAGTTTTGTGGCGCTGGTACACGACGATCGTGGTCGGTCCGCGGAGCCGGGCGAGTTCGGCAGCGACGGTCGGCGGCAGTGAAAACTGGCGATCGCGCGTCCAGTCCCGCCGCACGTAGTGCCGGAACGAGTACGCATTCACGCCAATCAACAGGGCGATGACCAGCGCGATCTGAACGAGCGCGTTCGTGGCGGCGGCGTTGCGCCGCCCCGCCACGGTGCGCAGCCCGTGCAGAATCCGCACGACCAGCGACAACCCGAAGGCGATCCCGCCCAGGAGCATCAGGGCGAGTCCGGCCGCCTGGAGCCGGCTCGAGAAGCGGAAACCCGGCGCTTCGGCAAAGAACCGCGCCCACGCCGACCGCCAAGCCGACGGATCGGTCGCATCCAGCGTTGTCGCCGCCGGGATCGCCCCCAGCAGGACGATGAGCAAGCCGGTAGCGCCGATGAATCGCCACCACCACGCCGATCGAACACGGTTGGAACTGACGCTGGCCATGGACGTCCACTCTCGCGCAACTACGAGTACCGCCGGCTCTCCAGCGATTTCAGGGTGAGGAACAGCGCCGCCGCCGTCACGCTGACGTACAGCACGACGTGCCGGGAGTCGATGACGCCGCGGCACCAGTCGCGCTGAAAGTGCAACGGCACGCTGATGAACTGCAACAGGCGGAACGACCATTCGCCGGTGTCGCTCGGCGGCGCGATGAAGCCGCCGAGAATCAGCAACCCGCCGAGCAAAAACACCAGGTTGATCGCCAGCGCGATCATCGCCGAGACGATCTGACTGCGCACCAGGCTCGACACCCACAGGCCGATCGACAGGAACAGCGCGCCGGCGAGGAGCAGCCCCAGATACGCCGTCACGGCCGGCCAGGGGTCGATGCCGAAAGCCAGGCCGAAGGGCCAGCGCGATCCGGGATCGCCGGTTCGCACGTCGAGCAGCACCCACAGGTACAGCAGCGTCGGCAGCCAAAGCAGGGCGAAGAACAGAACCGCGGCAACGAACTTACTGAGGACGACCTGTCCGTCGCGCACCGGCGCCGTCATCAACATCTCGAGCGTGCCGGTGCTCTGCTCTTCGGCAAACAGCCGCATCGTCAACAGCGGCGGGATCACCCAGAAGATCAGCCAGAAACCGACGTTGCCCAGCAGCCCCTGCATCGGGAACTCGACGCCGGCGGGTCCGCGGGCCGTCAGCAATTGCAGCGTGAAGTGAAACAGCAGGCCCATCGTCAGGAGAAAGACGCCGAGGACGACGTAGGCGACCGGCGACCAGAAGTAGGCCGCCAGTTCCCGCCGAATCAAGCTGAGAGTGGCACGCATGGCCGTCCGTGGGTCCGGGTCCGTGGAACGTCGCCGCCGCGGCGATCTCTTCGACCGTCAATGACTGGTCATGCGGACGAAGAGTTCTTCCAGGGTCTGTTTGCGCGGCTTGAGTTCGCGGATCGTCCAGCCCTGAGCCGCGCAGAGCCGGCTGAACTCCGGCAGAAACTCGTCGAGCGACCTGGCAAGCACGCGCAGGTGCGTCACGCCCTCTATTAGTTCGCTCTCGACGTGGGCGACATGAGCCGACCGACCCACGATTGCCTGGTCGATCGGCCCGTCGATTTGGATTTCGAGGACTGGCTGGGCGCCGGCCTCGCGCTCGAGTTCATCGACCAGCCCGCTCGCCGCCACCTGCCCGCGGTGGATGATAATCACCCGGTGGCAGGTCATCTCGACTTCGGACAGAATGTGGGTCGAGAGAATGAGCGTGTGCTCGCGGCCAAGATCGCGGATCAGGTTGCGCGTCTCGCGGATCTGAGCCGGGTCCAACCCGGACGTCGGTTCGTCGAGGATGAGCACCGCCGGGTCCGCCAGCAGGGCGTCGGCCAGCCCGACCCGCTGCCGGTAGCCTTTGGAGAGCGTGCCGATCAATTGCCGCTCGACGTCGGCGATCCAGCACTGTTTCAACACGGCCGCGACGCGCGACCGGCGCGCCGCGCCCGACAATCCTTTGATTCCCGCCCGGAATCGCAGGTATTCGCCGACGCGCATGTCACCGTAAAGCGGGCAGTTCTCCGGCATGTAGCCGATCCGACGGCGGACCGCGATCGGATCCCAGAACACGTCGTACCCGTCGATCGACGCCGAGCCGGACGTGGCCGACAGATACCCCGCCAGAATCCGCATGGTCGTGGTCTTGCCCGCGCCGTTCGGCCCAAGAAACCCCACGACCTGCCCGCGGGGAATGCTGAACGTCACGTCGCGGATCGCGGCATAATCGCCGTAGAACTTCGTCAGGTTCTGAACCTGAATCATTCAGCTGACTTAGGCGAAGGCAGCTGGTATGACAATCCGGGACCGATGGAGAATCCCGCTTCGATTTGAGGAACCTGAGGATCGATCATGGACCGATGGCTCGTGCTGACCGCGTCGCTGCTCGCGCTGATCAATCCGTCCCCGGCGGCGGAGCCGCCCTACGTCGAGCGCGTGCTGCCGAACGGCCTGCGCGTGATCACGGTCGAACAGCCCGGAGCGCCGGTCGTCGCCGTGCATCTCTGGTATCACGTCGGCAGCAAGGACGAGCAGCCGGGCCGGCAGGGCTTCGCCCACATGTTCGAGCACATGATGTTCCGCGGGACGGACCGCCTCGGCCCGGAAGACCACTTCAAGTTCATTCGCCGCACCGGCGGCGACTGCAACGCCTTCACGGCGTTCGACCAGACCGTGTACATTCAGACGCTTCCGGCCGAGCAGCTCGAACTCGCGCTCTGGCTCGAAGCCGAACGCATGGCTTTCCTTCGCATCGACCAGGCGTCGTTCGACACCGAACGGAAAGTCGTCGAGGAGGAACGCCGGCTCGGGCTGAATCGGCCCTACGGCTCGATCCCCGAAAAGGCGCTGGCGGAGTTGTTTGGCGATCGGGCTTACGGCTGGTCGCCGATCGGCAACATTGCGCACCTGCGGGCCGCGTCCGTGCAGGAGTTGCGTGATTTCTGGCAGCGCTACTATGTGCCGAACAATGCCACGCTGGTGATCGTCGGCGCGATCGAGCACGAGGCGGCGCAGAAGCTGGCGGCGCGCTATTTCGGCTGGATGCCGAAGGAAGCCGATCCGCCGCGAGTTTCACGGCCGGCGGCGGGCGGCTTTCGCGCCCGGTCGATTCGGTTGCAGGACGACAACGCGCCGGCCCCGGCGGTGGGCGCGATCTGGCGCATCGTCCCCGACTCGCACGACGACTACATTCCGCTTCAACTACTCGGCACGATTCTCGGCGGCGGCGAAAGCAGCCGGCTGTACCGCGAACTCGTCGCCGACAAGCAGCTCGCCGTCCTGGCCTTGGCGACGACGTTCTCGCTCGAGTACGACGGGCTGTTCGCCGCCGGCGCGATCATGACGCCGTTCAGTTCCAACGGTCCGGCAATCCTTCAGGCGATCCAGGCTCAGCTCGAGCGAGTTCGGAACGAGCCGGTGAGCGACAAGGAACTGCTCAAGGCGCGAAATCAGTTGATGGCGAGTCTCGCGCAGGCGGGGTTGACCGCGGCGTCGCGAGCCAATCAAGTCGGAGCGGCGGCGGTCTTGCAGCGAGACGCCCGGCGAGCCTTCGACCTGCTCGAACGAGTGGACAAGGTCACGGCTGCGGATTTGCAGCGCGTCGCCCGGGCGTACCTGAAGCCGGATGCCATGATCACTGGCACGATCGAGCAGAATCTTCTGGGGTCGCTCATGGGACGCAAGAAATCGGCGGAAGAGGACGCGCCGATCACGGCGAAGCCGGAGACCGGCCCGCCGCCGAAGGTCAAAGCGGGGCTGCGTCGGCCGGCCGATTTTCCCGAATCGCCTCCCGTCGCCGAGCGCCGATCGTCGGCCACGACCGTGCAGCACGAACGGGTCCGACTGGCCAACGGACTGACGCTCATCCTTTTGCCGAGGCCTAATTGTTCTTACGTCACGGCCGAGTTCTGCATCCCGCACGGCAGTTGGACCGAGGCAAAGTCCGGCACGGCTTCGCTCGCCGCCGGAATGCTGTCGAAGGGCACCGTCACTCGCACCGAGAAAGAACTCGCCGATGAACTCGAAACGTACGCCATTGAGCTCGGCGCCCAGGCATCGCTCGACGCCGTCACAGTGACGGCGGGATGCCTGAATCGCGAATTGCCGCGGGCGCTCCGTCTCCTGGCCGATGTCACGCAGAACCCGACGTTTCCCGACTCGGAATTCGAGAAACACCGCAAGCAGGTGCTGACGAGCCTGGCGATCAGTTCCAAAGAACCGGCGGCGATCGCCGAGCGCGAGTTCCGCCGGGCCGTTTATGGATCGCACCCCTATGCCCGGACGCCGACCGGCGAGCCGAGCGACGTCGCGGCCCTCTCGCCGGAGGATTTGCGCGGATGGTGGAAGTCGATGGTGCATCCGGAACGCGGCGTGCTGATTCTGTCCGGAATCGCGGACGCGGCGGAAGGCCGACGTCTCGCCGAGGAGTTCTTCGGCTCCTGGCGTTCGTCATCGCCGAGCGCGCCGGCGCCGCCCGCCGAACCGCCGCCATCGGCGCCGCGACGCATCGTCCTCGTCGATCAGCCGGGAGCCATCCAAAGCCAGATCCGAATCGGTCAACTCGGATTTCGCCGGGATTCTCCCGACCACGCGATCGGCCGGGTCGTGAGCGATTATTTCGGCGAGTCATTCTCCAGCCGGCTGAATGAAGTCATCCGTGTGCAGAAGGGCTTGACCTACGGCGCCCGCGGCGGATTCAACTCCGACCGATGGTCCGGACGATTCGAGGTCAACACCTTCAGCAAGACCGAGACGACGGCGGCTGCGGTCCAAGCGGCTCTCGATGAAATCGCTCGCCTGCGGACGGAGGCGCCGACCGACGCGGAACTCCGAGACACCAAGAGCGCGTTCCGCGGGCGGCTGGCCCTCCAGCGCGAAACGCCGCAGCAGATTGCCGATGAACTCTGGCGCGCCCACCTCTTCGGCCTGCCGGACGATCACGTCGAGCGCACCTTGGCGGCGGCGGAGCGCGTCACGCCCGACGACTGCCTGCGGTTCGCGCGGCAACGACTCGATCCCGAGCGACTGGTGGTCGTGGTAGTGGGAGACGCGAAGCGCCTCAAAGCCGATCTGGACAAGATCGCTCCGGTCACCGTGATTACTCGAAACGAAAAGGAGTGACTTGAAACCACGGTTGAACGCGGACAAACACGGATGAGACGATCCGCGTTCTTTGGGAGTGCATGTGCATTAGGGATTCCCGGATTCGCGGCCGTCACGGCCTGGCCGGCAAAAGGGAATCAACGAGAGCATCCAGGCTTTCGGTGGAGTCCTGCACGGCGCGAATGATGCCGGCGGCATCGACGACGATCAGCATGGGCCAGCTATTGATGCCCCACTGGAGAGCCAGCGGGCCCCGCCCGCCGTTACCGTCGTAGATCGTCGTCCAGTCCAACTTGTGCTTCTCGACGGCTTCTTGCGCATTCTGCAGGTTGAAATCGCCGGAAACGCCGACCACGACGAAGGGTTTGCCCGCCATTCGTTGGGATAGCGCCCGCAGGTCCGGCACGAGTTCGATGCTGGGCTGGCACCACGCGGCCCAGAAGAAGAGGACGACGGCCTTGCCCGAATAATCGCTGATGCGGATGGGCTGCCCATCGAGCGTGTGACCCGACAGTTCGGGGAGCGGCTTGCCGACCACGAGGCTGCGGCGCTTGAACAATCGGCCGCGGGCCGATTCGCCGACCGTCACGCCGCCGAGTTGCTTGACGCCGCCGAAGTCGGCCAAAGCCTTTTCATAGCACGACTCCGCTTCGCGGCCGAACTGCGCGACGTTCAACCCCGTGAAGTATTTTTTGCGATCCTCGCTCAACTGTTGGTTCCACGTCTCGGCCGATTTGCCCGGCTTCGGCGCGCGAAGGAGTTCGGCAATTCGAGCATGCTCGGCCAGGAGATCGCCGAGCCGGAGCAGCGCCACGCCGCGCGCGTTCGGATTGACGTTCTTCTCCACGACGGCACGGAGAAACGCCTCGGACTTCCCTGATCGCACCTGAAATCGACCGACGGCCTCGGACAGCAACGCCGCCCGGTAGTCCTTGGCGTGGTTCTCGGCAAGCAATTCCAGGGCCCGGTCGATGATAGGCCCGGTCGCCTCGTTGTAGCCAAGCGGTCCCACGACGATCCACGTCAGGGCGTCGAAGGCGAGAGAGTCTTCGGGATTCCGCTGCGCCAATTCGAGCGCCTTCGCGTAATCCGGGGCATGGCGGGTGTAGAACTCTTCCCAATGCGCTCGCAGGGTCGCGGAGTCAGCGATCTTTGAACCGAGGGCGCGATGCTCGGCGGCCTGTTTCTCGAGATTGGCCTTGAGGCGGTTCAGTTCAAACGTCGCGGCGATCTTCGACTCATCGGCCGGCGCCAGTGCCGCCGATGCAATCCAAAGCAGGCAGGCGAATCGCCAAAGCGAGATCACGGCGGCGTCCCCAAGACTCGCAGGTCCGCCAGTCAGCATAATCACCGCGGCCGCGGAGTTCAAACCGCGGCGGCAGGGCGAACCAGAGAAAATCGGCGACGGCCGACTCGACGGCTCGCCGCTTGACAGGCGATCGGCCGCATCGTATTCGCCCGGATGATCCCGAAAGTCCGAACGGATTGAGTTGCGAGGCGATCGTGCGCGCCGCCCGCTGGTTTTGTGTGCTGTGCCTTGCCGTGGGATGTTCGCGCGCCCATTACCGTGAGCAGGCCGACTACGAAAGCTACGGCGCGATCGATGAGCGGAACCATTGCCCGGCATGGCAGCTGCCGCGCATCGACATTACCCCGGCGCCGGGCTCGCGCTTGGCCGACGTTTACTCGATCGATCGGCCGCCGATGCCCCCCGACGATCCCGCCGCCCATAGCTACATGCATTGCGTGGACGGCATGCGCGGGTGGAAGCACTGGCATGACAACGGCGACATCCCGAGCGTCGAGCCGCCCGGCTGGCGCGACAGCCTGCCGGTCGACCCCGACGGCGTCATCACGCTCTCGCCGGACCGCGCCGTCGCCATCGCGCTGGACAATAGCCGCGAGTACCAGACGGCTCTGGAGCAGGTGTATCTCACGGCCTTGAGTCTCACGCTGAATCGCTTCGAATTCGATTGCCGCTGGTTTCTCCGCAACACGACGACGCTGACACAGTTCGGGTCCAGCGCCACGGAGGCAAACTCCGTCAGCACGCTGACCAACTTCGGCTTCGAGCGAAACTTCCCGGCCGGCGGGCAACTCCTGGTCGATCTGGCGAATAGTGTGGTCGTGACGTTTCGCGGCGGACAGACGTCGGTCGCTTCCAATATCCTTCTCCAGTTCTTCCAGCCGTTCCTGCGCGGCGGCGGGCGCGACGTCCGCCTCGAAGGCCTGACGCAAGCGGAGCGCGATCTGCTGCACGCCATCCGCGACTTCGCCCGCTTCCGCAAGAACTTCTATGCCGATCTGACGACGCGCGGCAACAGCTTCCTTGGGCTGCTGCTCCAGTTGCAGAACATTCGCAATTTCGAGGCGAACGTCGCCAGCCAGGAACAGACGCTCCGGCTCCACGAAGCGCTGCTCGCGGGCGGCATCGTCTCGACGGTGCAGCTCGATCAAGTATTCCAGAGTTATCAGCAGGCGCGCTTCGCGCTCCTGCAAGCGCAGACTTCGTTTGAGAACGATCTCGATTCCTACAAGTTGAGCCTTGGCCTGCCGCCGGAAATCCGCGTCAAGCTCGACGACGCCCAACTGCAACCATTTCAACTCGCCCCGCCGGAACTGACCCGCGACCAGACCGCCGTGGACACGCTCCTCGCCGAGTTCCGCGAACGCGATGCCGCGCCGACGGTCGACGAACTGCGCAACGGCTTTGAGCGGTTGCGCGGCTACACGGTCCGCGGCCTGGCGTTTGCTTCCGATCTCGACCTCGAGCTGAGCCGGTGGAAAACCCGACTCGCCGATCCCAAATCGTCCATCGATCCCGAGAACCGCGACCGGGAACGAGCCCTCTACGAGGCCCTGGTACGCCAGAGGCAGGTCACCCTCGAAGGCCTGCACGCGCTGCAGACCCAGGTCGATCAGGCCGGGCAGGCCCTCGCGGAACGCAACCGCACGAACGACTGGCGGCAGTTGCTGCGCTTGACACGCCTGCTGATCGCGCGGTTGGGCGAACTCTTTGTCGTCGAAACCCAGGTGCGCGTCTTCCTGATCGATCTGCCGAACGTCGATTACGATGAGGCGGCCGCCGTGCAGTACGCCCTGTGCAATCGGCTTGATTTGATGAACATCCGCGCACGAGTCGTCGATAGCTGGCGGAAGATCACGGTGGCGGCCAACGGATTGGAAGCCGACTTGAACTTGATCCTCACGGCCCGCCCGACGACGGAACCGGGATCCCTGAATCCCTTTGATTTTTCCTCGCAGGCGAGTTTATACTCCATGGCCGTGCAGTTCGACGGTCCGCTGAATCGGGTTGCGGCTCGCAACATCTACCGGGCGAGTCTGATAGACTATCAGCGGAGCCGGCGCTTGCTGATGCGGGCGGAGGACGACGTCCGCCGGGCCATCCGTCGAAACCTGCGGCAACTGCGCAACGATCGTCTGGGGTTTTCGATCGCGCGGTTGACGCTGCTGGCGGCCGCTCGGCAACTCGACGGCGCCCGCCAGAGCCTGCTGCTGACGGAGCGGGGGACGGACAGCACCACGAGCACGCTGAATATCCTCAACGCGCTGTCCGGACTGTTGCAAGCGCGCAACGCCCTGATCGGACAGTACGTCAGTTACGAGACCAATCGGCTGCAGTTGCTGCTGGACTTGGAAGCGCTGCAGCTCGACGATCGAGGGTTGCCGATCCATGAGACCACAGCGCTTGACGCCATCGCTGAGCGCGGAATCGCGCCCCGACTGGCCGACATCGCCGACCTCCTTCCCGCGCCGGCCGCAGCGCCGCCCAAGCAGTAGCGGCGCCCGATCGCGCCGCTGGCTTTGGGGGCTCGCCGCCGTAACCGCCGTCGGCGTCGCCGGCTGGTGGGTCATCCGCGCCGCCATGTCGTCCACCGGTCCCGCCCCGATCGCAGTCGTCGGCGCGGTCACGCGCGGGACGCTCCCGATCGTCGTCATCGAGCGCGGGGAAATCGAAAGCGCCAAGACGACCGACGCCATCTGCGAAGTCGAAGGCCGTGAGATCAAGCTCGTCTCGATTCTGCCCGAGGGTACCCGCGTCACCAAGGATCAGGAAGTCGCCAAATTCGATCCTGAAAAGCTCAATCGCTCTTTCGCGGAGCAGGAGATCAAGTGGAAACAGGCGCTCGGCAAGGCGGGCGTCGCCAAGGGCGAACTCGAAGTTCAGGTCAACAAGGCGGAAAGTGAAGTCGCGAAGGCGGCCCTAGCGCTCACGCTCGCGGAACTGGAGCGCGACAAGTATCTCGAAGGCGAATACCAGGTGGAACTCGACAAGGTCAAAGGGGCCATCGAGCTGGCCGAAAAAGACCTAGCCGAGGCGAAGGACAAGCTGGCGTTCTACCGTGAATTCGAGAAAAAGGGTTTCGGTACTCCGGAGCAGACCCGGCTGCGCGAGCTGGCCGTCGCGCAGAACGAATACCTGCTCCGCGTGCAGAAGAACTCGTTGATCGTGCTGGAGAAATTCACTCGCAAGCAGAAGGAAACCGAATTGAGCGCCAAGGCGCGAGACGCCCGGCTCGAACTCGAACGGACCGAAAAGAGCACCCGCGGCGCCGTCGAAAAGGCCCGGAGCGACCTCGAAGCCGCGGAAATCACGGCACGGCTCGAAAAACAGGAACTCGATCGCATCAAGGCTCAGCTCGAAAAGTGCGTCATTCGCGCGCCACAGGACGGCATCCTCGTGTATGCCAAGGACCGCTATTGGGATCCGTCGTCGCGCATTCAGCCCGGTGCCATGGTCTACTTCCGGCAGACGATCTTCACTATTCCCGACCTGACGCGCATGCAGATGAAAGTCAAGGTTCACGAGTCGGTCGTGAAAAAAATCACGCCGGGACTCTCGGCCGAGATCGTCATGGACGCCCTGCCTGGCCGGACGCTCCGCGGCACGGTGAAATCCGTCGGAACCATGGCGCACCAGGAAGGATTCTGGAGCCAGGGCGGCAAGGAGTACATGACCATCGTCAGCGTCGATGATCTGCCCGAATCCGCCGGCATCAAGCCGGGCATGACCGGCGAAGTGCGCATCCAGGTCAAGCGGCTGACCGACGTGGTGATGGCGCCGGTCCCGGCGGTCAGCGAAATCGACGGCCAGCACGTCGCCTACGTGGTCGGCCCGACCGGAGTTGAGCGCCGCGAAGTCGTCGTCGGCGAGAACAACGAGAAGTTCGTCGCCATCGAGAGCGGACTGAGCGAGGGCGAGAAGGTGGCGCTTGACGCCCAGGCGCGAACGGCCGCCGAAGCGAAGGCATCGCGCGCGGACTGACGCCCCATCGATTTCGAGTTTCGATCTTCGAATTTCGAGTCTTGCACTGATGTGGGATCGCCTGCTGCACACCGGCCGCCTCGGCTTGCGCTCGCTGGCCGCCCACCGGCTGCGCTCGTTTCTGACGACGCTTGGAATCGTCTTGGGCGTGGCGTCGGTGATCGTCATGCTGGCTGTGGGAGAGGCGGCTCGCCATGAGGCCGTCCGCCAGTTGCAGGAGCTTGGCGCCACCACGATCATCATTCGCAGCGTCAAGCCCAACGAAGAAAAGGAGCGCGTGCGCGGCGCGGACATCCTGACCTACGGGTTGACGATGACCGATCTCGATCGCATTGCCGCGACGGTTCCGAGCGTCGTCAGCGCTGTGCCGGCCCGCGAAGCTCGCCGCGACATCCGTTCCCTGCAGCACCATTTCGAAGGCCGCGTCGTCGCCGTCATGCCCAGCTACTTCGCTCAGCACGGCATCGCCATCGCCCGGGGCCGCCTCATTTCCGACGTCGATAATCAGCGGCTCGATAATGTCGCCGTGCTGGCGGCGGGATCGGCCGAGCGCCTGTTCCCCGTGAACGATCCGATCGGCCGGTCGATTCAGATCGGCGATCACGCGTACCGCGTCGTCGGCGTGACCGAGGCGAAAGCTCCCCTGACGGGCATCGCGAATGCCGTCGATTCGCAGGATTACAACCTCGACGTGTACATCCCGTTCCGCTCAGACCAGGCGCGCAACGGCAGCGTCATCATGCGGGTGAAGGCCAGTTCCTTTCAGATTGAAAAGCTCGAGGTCAGCCAGATCACGCTGACGGTGGACGCTGTGGACCACGTGCGCCCGACGGCCGCCATCGTCGAGTCGATCCTCGAACGCTACCATCCGCAGAAAGACACGGCGATGGTGGTCCCGCTGGAACTGTTGCAGCGCGCCGAGCAGACGCAGCGGATCTTCACTCTCGTTCTCGGGTCGATTGCCGGCGTATCACTCGTCGTCGGCGGTATCGGGATCATGAACATCATGNNGATCGGCATCCGCCGGGCGGTCGGCGCCAAGCGGCGCGATATCGCCTGGCAGTTCCTCGTCGAGACGGTGGTGCTGACGACGACCGGCGGCGTCCTGGGCGTCATCCTGGGAATCGGATCGGCGTCGGTGGTCACGCGCGTGTTCGGCCTGCCGACCATCATTCAGCCCTGGTCGCCGCTCTTGGCCCTGGGCGTCTCGCTGGCCGTGGGTCTTGTCTTCGGCATGTATCCGGCTCGGCGAGCGGCGTACATGGATCCGATCGCCGCGCTCCGCCACGAGTGAGCTTGCCGATTTCGCCGAAATGCGGTATTCCGCCGGGCTGGGCTTTTCGGCTCGAAAGGCAGGTCGCGCGGAATGCCGATCCTCGAAGTCAAAGGGCTGGTGAAGCACTACGGCCGGCGGCGCGTCGTCAACGGCGTGTCGTTTCAGGTCGATGCGGGTGAAGTCGTCGGCCTGCTCGGCCCCAACGGCGCTGGAAAGACCACCAGTTTCCGCATGACCACCGGGCAGGTCACGCCCTACGACGGACAGGTGATCTTCAATGGCCAGGACGTAACGGCGCTGCCGATGTATCGGCGCGCCCGACTGGGGATGGGTTACCTGTCTCAGGAGCCGAGCGTCTTTCGCAAGCTCACTGTCGAAGAGAACATCCTGGCCGTGCTCGAGATGATGCCGATGTCGCGGAGTCTCGGCCGAAAGTTGACGCGCGCGGAGCGCTGGGAGCGCACCGACGCCGCCATCGAGCAGTTCGGCCTCAGCGCGGTCCGAAAGAACAAGGCGGCCCGCTGTTCCGGCGGCGAGAAGCGCCGGCTCGAAATCGCTCGCTGCCTCGTTTGTGAGCCCAACCTCATCCTGCTCGATGAGCCGTTCGCCGGCGTCGATCCCCTGACCAAAGCCGACATCCGCTCCGTCGTCCGCCATTTGGTCAAGGATCGGACGATCGGCATCCTGCTCACGGACCACGACGTCCACGAGGTACTGAAGATCACCGATCGGAGTTACCTGATCAAGGATGGGCAAGTGCGGACGCACGGCACGCCGATGCAGCTCGTGCGCGATCCGATTGCGATCAAGGAGTACCTCGGCAGCAGCATGGCGGATTCGGCGTTGAATCAGTCGGCGCCGGCCGCGACGCCCCCCGCGAATACGGTCCGCCAGATTCTCGAAGTCGAGCGCGTCCATCGCATGATTGAGCTGTTGTGCGACAACGCGGCGGCGCCGGCGGCCGTGGCGGACCTCGTGCAGCGCGGCCGCGCCGTCGTGCCCGAGCTGCTGGCCGCCCTCGACCGTCGGGAAGCCGAGCTCCGCCGCCGCGCGTACATGGTCTTGCAGCATATCTGCGGCGTGGTGCCACCCTTTGATCCCTTCGCCGGCGACGGTCTACGGCGGCAACAGATCGCGGTGCTCCGGCAGCACATTTTGCGCCTGCCGCAGGCCGGCTAATTCGCCGTTCAACGCCTTGCCCTTTGCTCCGTTCCGCTTAAGACGCCTCTGGCCGCTGGACTTCGCTGGAGGCGCTCCGTCACATGGCTCACCGCGCGTTGCTGGACGATTATCTGGCCGGAGTGGAACTGTTGCGCGAAGCCGTGACCGGTCTGACGCGCGAGCAGGCGCGGGCACGGCCGATCCCGGGGAAATGGAGCACGCTTGAAGTCGTCTGCCATCTGGCCGATTTCGAGCCGATTTACGCTGATCGCATCAAGCGCGTCCTGTCGTTCGACCGACCGCTGCTGCTCGCCGCGGACGAAGCGGGATTTGCCCGGAAGCTGGCGTATCACGATCGGGATCTGAATGAGGAAGTGGAGTTGATCGTGCTGACACGGCGTCAGCTCGCCGCCATCCTGCGCGCCGCCGACGACGCGGACTGGCAGCGCAGCGGCGTCCATTCGGAGAATGGCCTGGTGACGGTGGAGCAGCTGCTTTCGCAAGCGGTACGGCATATCCGTCACCATGTGCCGTTCATCGAGGAGAAGCGTCGGGCGCTTGGGCTGGGTGCCGCGGCGAAGGGCGGCTGAGCGACCCCATCCCAACGACGTAAAGCCCCGGCGGGAATTAGATTGGGTTAGCTTGACAAGCTGAAGCGAGTTTACTAATAAGCGTCTACCTTGCGGAAAGCTCGTGCTCAAGGCGACATGGGAAGAGCGGTTACGGCGGATCAACGACCTCCAATTTTACGGTGGAACCCGCATCATGCATCGGCAAGCCCACGGCCAATTGGACCCTCACGAAACACACATCGGCGGAACCGCCGGGACGTTGATTGAGTCCCCGTCCGCGACCTGTCCCGAGGCGCTCGAGGATGCTCTCATGCTCGACGAACTCCCCTGGCTCATCGCCGGCGCGGTCACCAACGACGGGAAACAATTGGATACCGATGATTCCGAATGGTCGCGCCGCTACTGGCTCCGAGCCGAGGATGAAGACGACCTCGATGATGAAGACGACGAAGACGATGACGAGGATGACGAAGAAGACGACGACTTCGACGACGACGAAGACGACGACTTCGATGACGAAGACTTTGACGATGAGGACTTCGACGACGAGGACCTGGACGATCTCGAAGACCTCGACGACGAAGACTTCGACGAGGACGACGACGAACTCGATGACGATGAGGACGAAGACGGCGACGAGGACGACGACGAACTCGAGGAAAGCGACGCCTGAGCGTCGTTTCCACCCTGAGCGAATCCAGCCACCTGCACGGCGGGTGGCTGTTTTTTTCCCCGTCGGCGGCCGCGGGCGAACGCTGGCCGCCGCCGCGACGTAGAATGGAGCGACGCCGGTCGAAGCGGCGAGCGCGCGAGGAACGGATGAATCGATCGGGATCGCAGCATCGGCGGCGGCCTGGCCGCCTGCCCATGAGTCGCCGATGGGCTCACTGGGTCGGCCGAAATCTCGCACGCTGGCATTATGCCCGCCACGTCGAGCCCACATGGCTCGAGGTCAACCGGCTCCGCATTCCGGTGCGCGATCTGCCCGCCGCGTTTGACGGCTTTCGCATCGTCCATCTGACCGATCTGCACATCGGGCCGAAATTGGCGTCGGCGTATTTGGATGAGGCGATTGACTGCGCCCTGGCGGAACAGCCGGACGTCATCGCGCTGACTGGGGATTACATTCACAAGGGGTATCGGCATCTCGGGCGCGCCGCCCACGGCGTTGGCCGGCTTCGGGCGCCGCACGGGGTCTTTGCCGTACTCGGCAACCACGATTATTCCGTGCGGAATGCGTTGGGAATCCGCCGGCATCGGGGGCTGCACCGGGCCGTGGCCGAGGCCCTGCACGCCGCCGGCGCCCGCGTCCTGCGCAATGAGACGATCGCCCTCCGCCGTGGGCACTCGGTGGTTGACCTCGCCGGCGTGGACGATCTCTGGAGCCGGGATTGCGACCTCGACGCCGCGTACCGGAGCCACGATGCCGCCCGGCCCCGGGTATTGCTGGCCCACAATCCGCGGACCGTGGAGCGGCTCGACGGCCGCCGCTGTGACCTGATGCTCTCCGGACACACGCACGGCGGGCAGGTCGTCTGGCCGGGGCTGGGCCGGGTCGCACTGGGCCGTCGAGCCCGCGCCCTCGCCGCGGGACTCTATCGATTCGATCAATCGTACGTGTACGTCAACAAGGGCGTCGGCTTCGGCTGGCGCATCCGGTTCGGCGCTCGCCCCGAAGTGGCCGTCCTGACTCTGACGCGCGCCTGAGACCGCGCACAAATCCCGCCGCCCGCAGACTCGCGCTCCGGATTGCAGACGGAAGACGTTCCGCGCTCCGCTTGCCTCTTTGCAAGCGGCCGTCCCGCTCATTATAATCGAATAGCGTGTCGGCCCGGGGGGGACCGACCGCCTCAGACCTTCCAGCGAGACGACCCATGGCGCAACCGAGTCACCGCACCCCGGACTTGCCGGCGGCGCCGGCGCTGTCCTTGGCGCGATTGGCGGAACAGACGCAACTCGACTTCGAACTCGGATTCTTCGCCGCAATCCTGGAGCGCGACGACGCCTTCGTGGACGTCCTCCGAGTCCACGGCAACAACCTGACCTTGAAGCGCCGTTTCAGTGACGGGCTCGAAATCGACAAGCGGCTGATCCAGCTTCGGCCGCAGGATCCACTCGCGCATTACAACCTCGCCTGTTCGTACGCTCTGCTGAAAAAGCCCGAGCTGGCCCTGAAGGCGCTGCGCCGGGCGGTCGAGCTGGGCTACCGCGATTTCCGCTACATGCGCGAGGACAACGATCTCGACGCCATTCGCCACGACCCGCGCTTCCGCCAATTGATCCGCGAATTCGAAAACCGCTGATGGTCATCTGCCGATCGTCCGTCGTCTGTCCAGGTGAAGACAGGCGCGGATGACGCCGATGGGCCGTGCCCGCATCTGTGCAATCGGCGGAATCTGTGGATGGCATTCCTGAAACGGATCGATGCTCCATGGCTCTGGACAAAGGCGCTGGCCCGCTGTTTGTCAATCCTTCCGCGGATGCGCTCCGCGCGGCGCTGCGCCAGAAACCCCGCGGCCTGACCGACAAGCTCATGTCGGTGCGGGCGGCCGTGACGCAGTTCGTCCACGACGGCGATTACCTGGCGATTGGCGGCTTCGGCGCGGTCCGCGTGCCGGTCGCGGTCGTCCACGAGATTCTTCGCCAGGGGCGACAGAACTTGGCGTTTGCCGGGCACACGTCCACGCACGATTTTCAATTGCTCTGCGCCGGGAATCTCACCGGCCGCGGGCAGACGCTCGCCAAAGTCGATTCGGCTTACATCGTCGGCCTCGAAGCCCGAGGCCTCTCACCGCACGCGCGCCGCGTCATGGAATCCGGCACGGTGGAGGTGTGTGAGTGGACGAACTATGCGCTGGCCGTGCGACTCCAGGCCGCGGCCATGGGCTTGCCGTTCCTCCCTGCGCGGACGATGCTCGGCACGGATACGTTTGCCCGTAGCGCCGCGCGCACCATCGCGTGTCCGTTCACCGGGGAGACGCTCGTTGCCTTGCCGGCCCTGTCGCCGGACGTCGCGGCCATCCACGTCCACGAAGCCGATCGCTTCGGCAACGCTCGCATCCGCGGCACGACCGTCGCCGACGTCGAACTCGCCCGGGCGTCGAAGCGCGTGATCATCACGTGCGAACGGTTGATTTCACCCGACGAGATCCGCCGCGAGCCGTCGCTGACGTCGATTCCGTTTTTCTGCGTCGACGCCGTGTGCGAAGTCCCCGGCGGGAGTTACCCCGTCAACATGCCGTATGAATATTTCTCCGACGAAGCGCACTTGCGCCGCTGGCTCGAGGTGGAAAAGGACCTCGATGGATACTGTCGATTTCTCGATGACCACGTATTCGGCGTCCGGGAATTCTCGGAGTATCTGGACCGATGCGGCGGCTCACGCCGCCTGCAGGAACTGCGCCGGCAGGAACACCTGGTATGAACTATTCTCCGATCGAGCTGATGATCTGCTGTGCGGCGCGGGAGCTGGAGGACGGCAAGACCGCGGCCGTCGGCACCGGCGTCCCGTGCGCCGCCGCCATGCTCGCGCAGCGCACGCACGCCCCAAACCTCGTCGTGCTCTTCGAGGCCGGCGGCGTCGCGCCACAACTGCCCACCATGCCGATCTCGGTCGGCGATTCGCGGTCCTTCTATCGCGCCTGCATGGCGACGAGCATGGCCGACGTCATGCAGTTCGCCCAGCGCGGAATGATCGACTACACTTTTCTCGGCGGCGCGCAGATCGATCCGTTCGGCAACCTGAATTCCACGGTCATCGGCGACTATCGCAAACCGAAGGTGCGCTTCCCCGGCTCCGGCGGCGCCTGCGATCTCGCCTCGTTTTGCTGGCGCACGCTGGTCGTCACCCAGCAGAACGCCAAGCGCTTCGTCGAGCGGCTCGATTTCCGCACGACGCCGGGGTATCTGACCGGCCCCGGCGCGCGCGAAGAGGCCGGCTTACCGGCCGGCGCTGGACCCTACCGCGTGATCACCGACCTGGCCGTCATGGGCTACAGCGATGCGACCAAGCGCATGCAGGTGCTCAGTCTGCACCCCGGCGTGACGCTCGACAACGTGCGCCACGCCACGAGCTTCGATCTGGAAGTCGCTCCGACTCTGACGACCACCGCCGCCCCGACCGACGACGAACTCCGCATCCTGCGCGAGCAAGTCGATCCGTTTCGATATATTCTTGGCCGCAGCGAATAAGACTGAACGGACACCGCCGCGGCATGGGGACGGACTCCGACGGCGTTGGTCCGCGGGCGTCCGCGCTCATCGGTTCCCCGCTCCATACGATGATCCGTATCAGACTTCGCGTGTCACCGAGGAGTTTGCCATGCGCTTGCACAGAGTTTGGCTGATCGTGTGCGCCGCAGTCGGCGCGTTCGGCTATTGCAGTCCGGCCTGGGCCGTCGACCCGGCCGCCGCCGCGCCGTCGCTGGCGCTTGTCCCGGCCGATGCCGCCGTCTACTCGGCGACTCTGCGGCTCGGCGAGCAGTGGAACCGATTTGCTCGAAGCAAGGCCTACGCCGCGCTCCGCGACCTGCCGGCCGTGAAGCACGCCCTCCAGCACATTCACGATGAAAGCGAGAAACCCGGCAGCCCGGTCGCTGAATTCATGAAGGCGATGAAGGACCCGGCGAATCGGCAATTGATGGAAATGCTCCACGAGGGCCTCCGCACGGAGATCTTCGCCTATGGCGGCGCCAATTGGGGACCGTTCGCCAAGTTCGCCATGGAGCTGAACAGTTCCAACCAATTCGCGCCGGCGCTCGCCGTCATCCGCGGCGAAGATCCGCAGCGCGCCCAGTTTCGCAATCTGATCCACGCCCTCAAGGCCGCCGGCGACAAACTTCAGGTTCCGGAAATCGTGATCGGCATCCGGCTGACGAAATCGGAGCCGGCGTTGGCCCAGATCCAGCGCCTGGAGACATTGCTGAATCAGGTGACAAAGAACACGCCGCTCCAAGGCCGGGTTCGCCGCGAGCAGGTCGCCGGCGCGAATGCCCTCACGCTGTCGCTCGACGGCTCCCTGATCCCGCGCGACGCCGCCGAGGACGACGAGGATGTCCGCGAACTGTTCGAGATCGTGAAAAAGTGGACGGCAAAAATCTGCGTGCTCGTCAAGGGCGACTATCTGCTGGTCACGATCGGCCCGTCGGCGGCGGCAGCCGAGTCCTTCGGCCGAGGTCCTTTTCTGGCGTCGCGGCCCGAGTTCGCACCGCTGACGAAACACAACGCCGGGCCGATCACCTCCATCACCTACACCAGCGCCGCGCTCGCGGCGGCGCTGGCGACCACGCCAGACGATCTCAAATCCATGGCCGAGTTGGCGAAGCAAGGCCTGGAAGCGGCGCCGCTCTCCAAGGACCGGCGCGAGGCGATCCTGAAGGACGTGCAGACCTTCGTCGGCGAGATGGCGGCCGGACTGCCCAAGCCTGCCGCGACCATGAGCTATTCATTCCTCACGCCGCGCGGTCAGGAATCGTTTTCCTACGACTACGGCCAGACCTCAGCGATCGGCGATCGCACTTTGAAGCTGATCGAGCACGTCGGCGGGTCGCCGCTGGTCGCCGTCGTCGCTGCGGTCGGCGATCCACTGCCGACGTATCAGTGGGCGGTCAAATGGATCGGCGTGTTTTTCCAGCACGGCGACGCGGTTATCAAGGAGGTGCTGGGCGACGGCGCTCACGAGCAGTTCCGCTCCGGCGTGGAGATGATCCGACCGCTGGTGGAACAGTTCCAGTCGATCACAGCGAAGCAACTGTTGCCCAGCCTCGGCGCTGGTGAAATCGCGCTCGTCGTGGACGGCAAATGGACGAGCAAACGCTGGTTTCCCGAGGTGGATCAACACGGCGAATCGCTGCCGATGATCGAGTTGAGCGCCCTGCGAACAGTCGCCGACGCGAAGCAGCTCGCCGGCGCGCTGGCCGCCTACCGCGACTGGGCCAACAAGGTGCTGCAGACCGCGCGAGACAGCGGAGCGCCGCTGCCCGAAATCACAATCCCGGCGACACAGTCGAAAGCGCTCGGCGACGGCACGGCCTATTACTGGCCCGTGCCGCAGGAAGGCCAGGACGAGCGGATTCTGCCAAACCTGGCCATCGCACCTGGACTCGTCGTCAAGAGCCTGTCGCTCGGCCAGAGCGAACGGCTGTTGGCGTCGAAGCCATTGGCGGTCGAGGGCATTGCGGCGCCGAGTCGGCCGGTCCGAATGTTCGCCGTGGTCGACGTCGCCGGCGTGGTCGGGCTGGCCCGGCCATGGATTGAGAAGTTCGCCGTCCCGCGCCTGGTCGCCGAAATGCCTCCCGATGCGCCTCCGGGTCTCAAGCCGGCCGAGATCCCCGGCCAGGTTCGCGTCGTACTCGACGTGCTTCAATGCATCCGGACCGTGCGCGTTGAAACTTACCGGGACGCGAACGCCACCATCACTCACACCGAACTCGTGCTGACCGATCTGAAATAGTCACGGCAGATCCACGAATCGGGCTTGGAGCACCTCGCGCGTGGCGTCGTCCTGAACGAACGCCACGACGCGGAGTCGCGCCAGGTCCATCGGCCGGCGGGCGAATCGATGCTCCGGATTCGCCGTCTCGATCTCGGTCAGGAATGTGGCGATTCGCTCGCGCACGGCCGGCAACTCCAACGAATACTCGTGCTCACTGGCTGCGTTGGCGAGCACGGTGCCGTCCTCGGGTCCGAACGCCGCGCGGACGACGTTCCGCTGAAACTCCAGACCGTTGGATCCTCGGAGGCGCACAAAACGTTCGACGAGCAGGATACGGAGCCGTTTCGACCGATCCGGTTTGGCCAGGTCGCGAATTCGGGCGTTGACCGTGATGCGTTCCCCGTTGCGCGAAGCGCGCAATTGCAGGTTCGCTCCCGGCGGGCGATCGAGCATGGGATCGATTCGCTTTCGCCATGCGTCGAGCCGATTCGGCGCGTCCGCAGCCGAGCCGCCGCCGCCCGGCGCGGCCACGCCATTCACGAACACGGCCGGTGTGCCATCCACCTTGTAGAACTTCTGCCGCTCCAGAGTGACCGGATTCGTGAGCGGATCAGGAAACGGGATATTGACGTGGTAGCGCAGCGGGACGACCTCGCCGCCGCGATAGGCCATCGCCAGCGCGTCGCTGGCGCGATCGGCGGCGACGCAGGGCGGCGAATCGACGCTGGTGAACAGTTCGACCAGCACGACGAGATCGCTCCGCGTTTTCCGCCCAGCGAAGGGCGCCGGTCGAACCGGAGCGCGCTCGGCGTCCTCCCGTTCGCCGCGCTCCTCGAGCCGCGCGAGCCGCTCCGCCGCCGCACGGGCCTCGTCGCTTCGGTTCGCGCTGCGCAGCAGGTTCGTCAGGGAATCCAGCACGTCGTAATGGAGCGCCAACTCGTCGTGGGAATCGAGCAGCTGTTCGGCCCGCCGCGCGAGATCCAGCGCGACGGCATGGTAGGCCGATTGCGGCAAAAGAGTTTGCACCAATCGGTTCATCAGCAGGACTTGCCACCGCACGCCGGCCGGCGCCGCGGCCTGAATCGCGGCGTCCGCCCATTGTCGCACGTCGGGTTCGGCCAGTTTCCGGCCGGTCGCCTGCGTCAGGAGTTCGAGCACCGACTGGTAGAACGCCAGCCCGGCGTGACGCTGCGCCACGACTTCCCGCAGCACCCCGACCGCGTCGAACGCGCTCAACTGTGATCGATCCATCGAGACCTGCAGCACGGCGTCGCCATGAGCAAGCGTCCCGGCGAAGTGATTGACGTCGTCGCCAGGAGCTTTGCCGTCGAACCGCCAGGCGACGTCGTCGAGTGTTATGAGGAATCGGATTCGGTCTCCGTCGAGTCGCACGGATTCGATCGCGCCTTTCAAATCGCGCGGCGGCGACCCGAGCGGCCCGATGCCGCCAAGAAAGGCGCCGGTCCATTTTCCGTCGTTGACATCGAAACGCACGAGGCACAGCGTGACGGCCCCCGCGTCTTCGACAGTCATGCGCCAGGCGCCGGCTGGCCCCGCGGCAACCAGGGGCGATCGAGAAGCCAGCAGAACGAGCGACACGCAAACGAATGCAATCGGCGTTTTCATGGGCGCCCCGGATTGCGAGCGGTGGACACGGATCGAGACCACGGTTGATCACGGATAGCCGCCGACGGCGCCGTCGGCGTGCATCAGCGTTGATCCCAGGTTTCAACCACTTGAGTTTCTCGGACCTACGATCCAGCGCGGGCGAAGGTGCGCTTGGCCGGCGGACCAGCGTCGGCCTGGGCCCGTCCGTTGGCCGAAAGATGCTCCAGCACAAGAAACACCGTTTCGACTTCGTCGGCCGCGCCGATCGCGGATGCGATCTGCTCGGCGGACCGCGGCGAAGCCGTCAGCGCCGCGACGACCTTGTTCTGCAGGTCGAGCACGGCCGCCGCCGCCTTTTTCCCCGCTTCCACTCCCGGCTGATGATAGGCATTGATGCCGATCAGCGACGCGTAAAATCCGACCGCGCGTTCGAAAAGCGCGATCAGCGCGCCGACGGTTCGGGCGTCGGCCCGCCGAACGGTAATGGTCACGGATTGGCGATCGTTCTCGAATAGCGCGCGGCGAGTGCCGAGCAGGAAGCCGTGCAGGTAGTCGCCGGCCGTCACGCCGGGATCCACGTCGAGCGCCCGACCGCCGGACTCCAGCACGCGGATGAACACGACGAAGAAGTTATTCACCCCGTCGCGCAATTGCTGCACGTATGCGTGTTGATCGGTCGAGCCTTTGTTGCCGTAGACGGCAATGCCCTGATCGACGCGCTCGCCCTGGAGATTCAACCGCTTGCCGAGCGATTCCATGACCAACTGCTGGAGATAGCGGCTGAAGAGGAGCAGGCGATCCTTGTAGGGGAGGACGACCATGTCCTTGGCGCCTCGGCCGCCGGTGGCGTGATGCCACGCGACGGCCAGCAGTGCGGCCGGGTTGCTCCGCGTCGCGGTGGCGCGAGTGGCGACGTCGCAAGCCGCGGCCCCGGCCAGCATGTCATCGATTGCGATGCCCTGCAGAGCGGCCGGCACCAGACCCACCGGCCCGAGTTCGCTCGTCCGCCCGCCAACCCAATCCCACATCGGAAACCGCTCCAGCCACTTTTCAGCGATGGCCTGCCGGTCGAGATGCGAACCCGTCCCGGTGATCGCCACCGCTTGCCGCGCGAATTCCAGTCCCGCGCGGCGAAAGGCATCGGCGGTCACGATCATCCCGTTCCGCGGCTCCGGCGTGCTGCCGCTCTTGGAAATCACCAGCACCAGAGTTTCGGGGAGCTTTGCTTCGAGGTGCGCCAATACCCGCGCCATCCCGTCGGGATCGGTGTTGTCGATGAACAGGACGCGCATCTTGTCGGCCGAGGGATCTCCCAGCGCATCGGCGACGAACATCGGTCCGAGCGCCGAGCCGCCGATGCCGATGGACAGCAGATGCGTGAACTTTGGCGCGTTCGGCGGCCGGATCGCGCCGGAGTGGACGTCCGCCGCAAAGCGCCGGATGCGGGCCAGCGTGTCGCGAATTTCCGCGGCGATCTCCGGCGTCGGCGCCAGGTCGGGCGCCCGCAGCCAATAGTGCCCGACCATCCGGTGCTCATCCGGATTGGCGATGGCGCCCCGCTCGAGCGCCGCCATGTCCGCATACGCCTGCTGGAGCGCCGGCTCGTACCGCGCCAGTTCCGCGTCGCTGATCGTCAGCCGGCTCACATCCAGCGACAGTCCGATCGCCGGCACGGAGCAGTAGAACGAGCAGTAGCGCTGCCACAGTTCCCGGGGAGTCATGGTGATCTCCGAAACGGTCGCGTGACTCAGCGCGGCGGAGCGGCCGTCGGTTCGATAACCGGCACCTGCGCCAGGAGTTCGCTGATGACCTCGGCGACCTGTTTTCCCTCGATTTCCGCTTCGGGTCGGACAATCAGCCGATGGCTCAGCACGCCGTGGGCGACGGCTTGCACGTCTTCGTGGGTGCAATAGTGCCGGCCGTCGAGCAGGGCGCGGGCCCGGGCGCAGCGCAGCAGGCACAGCGCGGCCCGCGGACTGGCGCCCAGCGCCACGTCCGGATGTTGGCGGCTCGCTTCGGCCAGGGCGATAATGTAGTGCAGCAGCGTCTCCGCCGCGAACACTCCGGGAAGGTGATGCTGCAAATCCCGCACGCTCTCCGGCGTGAACACCGGTTCCGGCTCGACCACCGGCTTGCTGTGCAATCGCAGCATTTCGACTTCCGGTTCGTGGCCGGGATACTCCATCGGGACGCGCAGGAGAAACCGATCGAGTTGCGCTTCCGGCAGACGATACACGCCCTCCTGTTCCACCGGATTCTGCGTTGCCAGCACGAGGAACGGTTGCGGCAGCGGCAGCGTCGTCCCCTCGATCGTGACCTGAATTTCCTGCATCGCCTCCAGCAGAGCCGACTGCGTCTTCGCCGGCGCGCGATTGACCTCGTCGGCCAGCAGAATCTGGCAGAAAATCGGTCCCTTGCGCAGCACGAATTCGTTGGATTGACGGTCGAAAATGTATGTGCCGGTGACGTCGGACGGCAGCAGATCGGGCGTGAACTGGATTCGCTGGTATTGCCCGCCGATGGTGCGGGCGAACGCCTTCGAGAGCGTCGTCTTGGCGACGCCGGGCACGCCCTCGATCAGCACGTGGCCGCCGGCCAGAAGCGCGATCAGCAATTGCTCCGTGACCGAGTCCATGCCGACGACGATGCGGCGGATCTCGGCGAGCGTCCGTTCCCGCAGCGGCCGCACACGGGCCGCGATGTGCTGGATCGATTCGCCGTCGTCATGGGCGAGCGCGGGCCGCTCCGCCGGGGATGCGGTGGTCGGTACTTCGGCGCGATCATTCACGGGTGGTCGAACCATGCTCCGCCGCCGAACCGGGGAACGCGAGCTCTCGGCGGGTAGTTTATGGGATGGGCGGGAATTGAACCACGCCGGCCGCGACCGCCCGCCGCAACGCCAACGCCTCGGCATGAACGTGTGCGACGTCGTCGCCCCGGCCACGAGGTCCGCCGACCGCCGTCTCCCACAACCGATCGATCCGCCGCTGCCAACGCCGCTGGGCAAGCCAGCCGCCGCTCGCGATCACAGTCGGTGCCGCTTCGGATTGGATCGATATGCCGAGGTCCTCCCAAGCGGCCTGCGCCAGGTCCCCTGCCGCTGAGCGCGTCTCGAATTCCGAACGTGGGAGCGTCTGAAAGCGACCGGAAGAGTCCGAAGAACGCGCGTCGGCGTGCATTGGTGGTTGCGCTGGTCTTCGCGTGTCCGCTCGATGTCTTGACCCAAGAAATCGAAGCACGCCGGCGGAGACCAGCCCGACCGTGAGCGCCACGGCCGCGCCCCGCAGCCAGGAGGCGTGGGGCGCCGCCTGGAGCAGAGCCTTGTTGAGCACATCTTCCTTTTCGATGGCCTGAATGAAGGAATTGACCCGCGGCAGCAGGTGATCCAGCGGCGGCAGAGGCGGCAGCGGCGGCTGCACGTCGATCGACCGAAACGACGGCTGAATCATCCCGCTGTCGAGAAACAGCGCCTCGGTTCGCTTCCCCTCGTCCGAGAGCCAGCGGATGGCGTTCATCGCAAAGAGGAGATTGTCGTTGTCCGGCTGCTGGAGCATGCCGTTGATGAACAGGCTGTGGTCGGCGACGACGAGCAGCCGGCCGCCGCCGGTGTATTCGCCGGCCACGGCCAGCACCGCCTGATTCGAAAACTGGCGCCAGCGCCCGCCGACGCGATCGTTGAACGAACCGCTTAGCGTGGGAATCCGAGCGACGGGCGCGAGCGGCGTCCACCAGACGCTGACGCGAGCCGGGCGATTGGTGGCGATGACGGCCGACTCCGGCAAATCGCGAAACAGCGGGTGCCGCGCCGAGCCGCGCCGATGTTCGCGCACCAGCGGGCAGTCCTCCAGCGTGCCCCGATAGCACTCGTGCGGCTGGGCGCGCAGGAACGGCCGCTCGATGACCGCTCCGCCGATCTGGTTCGACAAGTGCGGCGACGTCGGCTGATCGGAAGCGAACAGAATTGAGCCGCCGGCCTCGCGGAACTGCCGCAGTTCGTCGCCGGGCAGCACGCGATCGATCTGGTCGTTGCCGCCCAGAATGATCACCATGCGCCCGGTTGCGTTCGCGGACAGTTCCTGGAAGGATCGGATTGGCTGGATGCCAAGCTCGTGCAGCACCGCGCGGAGGAACTGCGTCTGCTCGGCGAAGGGCCGGAGGTCCGCCCAAACGGGAGCGCGAGCCGCGGCCGGGAGCGCCACGGCCAGAGCGGTCAAGGCGATCAGAGGCGCGGCCAGGGCCAGTCGGCGACGGCGCTTCATGCCGGGGCCTCCTCGATCTGCCGCAGATTCCGCCGGACATCGGCCAGCAGGTCGGCGGGCGCTTCGCCGCGATCCGGCGCGTAGCGGGCCCACTCATAGGCGGCGGCCAGCGCGGCCGCCGCGGAGCGCTCCGCCTCATCGCGCGGCAAGCGCTGAGCCACGGCCCGATGATGCCACGATCGCGCGGACGGCCCGCAGCGCGCCACGGCCAGGTAATCGAACGCTTGGATCACCTCGGCTCGCGACTCGATCCGCGCGGGCTTGCTCGGTCCCGCGGTTGCCTCCGCCGCCGCTTGCCGCCGGCGCGTCAGCAGCCGCGCCCGCAGCAGTCGAAACGCCGCCAAAGCCATCAGCGCTGCCAAGAGCACGTACAACGCCGGCAGCAAGTCGGCGATCGTTCCGAGCACCGGCATCGACGCCGCGTCCCGCGAGATGCCGCCGAGTTGAATCCGCGGGAGATTCACCTCCGCGGACGTCAGCCCACTGAGATTCACCCGCAACGAATCGGGCCATTGCTCCGGCAGCCAGGAGCGTGCCGATTCCCAGCGTTTCCGCCAGCGAGACAGTTGGGCGTCGAGCGTGTCTCCGGCCGGCAACGGCCCAAACGCGCCGCTGCGGGTCAGGTCGCGGAGCAGGTCCTTGATCGCCGGTGAATCGCGAAGCGAACTGGCCAGCCGATCTTTCGGCAGGCGATTGACCCAATCGACGATCTCGCGAGTCCAGGCGCGGTCGGCTTCCGAAGAGTCAGCCCCGCCGGTCCCGGCGGCGCCGTCGCGCCGCGACCCCTTGGGAATCAGCATCGCCTGGGCGACCCCGCCGCCCGAGCCGTCCCGCTTCAGATTCTCCAACTGCTGAAGCACGAGCTCCGGATCGATGTGCCAGTTGTTCTGCCGGAGAATCTCCTGAATCATGCCGCGCAATCGCGGGTCGCCGAGATCGATGCCGCGAAGCATTTCCCGGGCGCGCTCGAAGAGTTCGGGCTGGTCCTGCATCAGCCGTTGATAACGTGCGAAGTCGAAGGCGCCGCTGGCGCTCCGCGCCGGCTCGAGGAGCGCCAGCAGGTCGCGCTGACTTTTGAGTTGCTTGAGGCGGTCGGCGACGATGCGAGCCGGGTCTCGCGGATCGACCGGCGCGATGTCGACATGGGATGGCGAGCGGCCGAAGTTCGGATCGGTCGATTGAGCGAAGGCCACGGCGGCCGAGCCGACGAGCGCCGCCAGCGCCAGCGTGCATCCTCTCACGGTCGCGGATTCTCCGGCGGGAAGACGGGCGGCGGAGGCGTGGGCGGAGCCGGCGGTTGCAGGACGGGCAGCGTCGGCAGCCGCTGCGCCAGCAGGATGCGCCCCAGCGATTGAGCCGACTGTCGGCGGACGTCGATATCGGCGTCTTTCAGCGCGACGAGGAGCGCCGCGGCGGCGGGCGCCGCTTCGGCGCCCATCTGGCCCAGAGCATAAGCAGCTGCGGCCCGCACGTCCCGGCTCGGCGAGCCGAGCGACGCGATCAGCGACTCCACGGCCGGGGCGCCGATCGCCGCCAGGGCGTTGCCGGCGTACACCCGCACCTCGAAGTCGGGGTCGCCGAGCGCCGCGATCAGCGCCCGCACCAGGTCCGGCACGGGGGCGGAGAGCTTCGGCGGCTCGGGCGGCTGCGCGGCAAGGCGCCCCGCGACCAGGATCAAAAACGATGCGGCACAGAGTCGATGCATGGCGCGAACTCCCGGTTCTCCTTTCACTCTAAGTTGCCGGGATGTGCCGTGCAAGCCTGCGATCGCCGCCCCACGCGGACCCGAGCGCGCTTCGGACGGCGAAATCCGCTCGCCCCTCTCCCGCGGCACGGGAGAGGGATCGAACGGATCGAAGTTACTGAATGATCGTCTTGTACGGAACCACGCCGGAGAAGCGCGGGTCCGCCAGATCGATCGCTCCCTGCGGCCCGGGGTTGCCGGGCCGGTAGAAGCTGAGCGTGAAGCCAGCGGGATGTGGCTTGGTGAACGTCGCCGACAGCGAACCGTCACCATTGATGGTGCAGATAATCGGTTCCTGGTTCACGCCGACGTCGGCGTACATGCGAATCTGCCCCGCGGGTAGAAACGGCGTGTACAGCGTGCTATCGACGCCGTCGTAGGTCATCGGCGTGACGATCGGACTGGCCGGCATGCCGCCCACGACGCGGAAAGTTTTGACGTAGGAACCGTTGGCCTCCTGGTCAGTGACGGCGTCCTCGGAGGTGACGAAGAACTGCCGGGTGCGCGGCATGTTGCTGCCAAATGGCGCGCCGGGCTGTAACGATTCAGCTTGAACGAAGGGCGCCGGCGTCGTCGCCGCGTCGTCGATCGCCAGATGCGTTCGATCGACGATGGCGAACATCCGATGGCGGATCGGCGGGCCGGCCCGCGTGCGGATCTCCGCGCCGAGCTTCACGGGACGGGTCGTGTCATCGATCACTTCGAAGAACCCGACCGTGAGGTAGACGGCGAAAACGTTGCTCCGCGTCGTGACCGTACCGCCGATCTTGGTCAGCATTTCGTCCTTGATGTAGGGGTGCGGCTGCCCCGCCGGGCCGGGGAATACGCCGTTGGCGAAGAGCGTGCCGTCGAGACCCGCGCGGGTGGGGAACTCATTCGGCTGCGGGTCCTGCGCCGGGTTGGCAAAGCTCATGAACGGTTGTTCGGCCGTGCCGGCCGCCGCCGTGCCGCCGAGCGACTGCGACCGCCGCGCCCGGATCGCCGTCCACGAATTGTCCACGTCGGTCTGCTGGAAGTAATTCGTGGACTGCGGATCGGTGAGTGCGTTCAGGAGTTCCTGATCCCACATGGTGTTGAGATTCATCATGCCGGGCTTGCGGCCGCCGGTGGATGGCTGCACCGACTGCGCGATGCCGGTGACGGTCGTCCAGTTGCCGCGATCGCCGACGGTCAGGTACTCGAGCCCGCGGTAGAGGCGGTTTTCGAGTTGCGTCCAAGGTGCGCGGTGGCCGAACTTGTTGCCCCCCGCGGCGTCCGTGAACGTCTGCGTGATCTCGTGCGGCTTGAACGCCGAGACGTGCAGCAGCTCCATCACGCTGATCGGCGGACGATCGAGGTGGACGAGCCAATCGTACTGCGACGCGGCGGAGTTCGGCGCGAAGAAAGAATACTGTGGCGCCGGGGCGACGGCATCGTAGGCGGCGGCCAGCGGCTGGACGCGCGCCTTCGATCGCCGCGTGGCCGGCGGATCGCCATCACCCGCCTGCCGCACGGCCGGGAACTGCACGACCCGAACCGCGTCGAATACGCGCACGTTTGAGACGTAATCGACCGTAATGTACGGGTTATCCGGCAGGTTGGGGTTGTGATTCGGATCGGGCGCCGGCGGATTGTACGGCAGGTGCGGGCACGCCAGCCGCTGCAACATCACCGTGTGCCGCGGCTGAGCCGGCACCGTCGTCGCCAGCGGGACGTCCCGGCTCAGGCCGTTGCCCGGTTGCGGGTTGTCGGTCGGCAGCCGGTTCGTCGGCTCCTGCACGGGCGTCAGCGCCTCGACGTCGTTTTCCGACGCGACGACGTAGTAGCCGTTGGTGTTGGAGCCGGGCGACGTGCCGGGCGTGCCGGCCGTCCCATTTGGAAAGTTCGGGTCGAGCGGGTCGATGGCATGGACCTTGATCCGCTCATTTGGCGGCTGGGGATTCGTGGACGCGGTCAGATCCCAGCGTTCGGCGATCAGGCGCGGGATCAACCCAGCCGTCGGCCGGCCATCCACGTTGCTCAGCCCGCGCAGATCAGTCGGCGTGAATCCCGCCGGCTCTTCCGCCACCTGAATGCGATACACCGGGCTATTGAGCACGTTCATCAGTTGCACGTCGGCCCGATTGTCGCCGGTCACGGGATCGGTCATCGGAGTGGTGCCGTCCGGCTGCGTCGCCTTCATGCGCGGGTTGAACAGTTCGATCCAGAAGTGCAGCTTGAAGTTCTGCGTGGCGAACGGTTGCCCGTCGTCCGCCTTGGCGTTGCGAAGTTCCGCGTAGACCTCGTTGAGAACGAGCTTCGGCGCTTCGACGCCGTGCACCACCGCCTGCGGGTCGTAGTCGTCCCAATAGAACGGCGTGCTGATCTCGTCGTCGTCGATGTAATCGACGATGTTGACGGCCAGTTGCGCCAGGTAGCGCCGAGCGTTGGTCTGATTGGCCGTCGGCGAGTTTCCGGTAATGGTCGGCACGGCGCCGGTCGCCTGCACGAGCCGATCGAAGATCTCGCGCGCGAACTTCTGCCGTTCCCACAGCGCGCGGTAGTACGGCTGAGCGACCGGGTCGGGGATTGTGCCCGGAGGCGGCGGCGGTCCCGCATTGGCGTAGTCCGCCGGGTTGACCGGGTACGGCGCCAACTTGCGGTTCAGGTCCAGTCGTGAGAGGACCTTTGCTCGGCCGTCATCGGGCAGGTAGTCGCTGCCGACGATCGGCGCAGCCGAAGAATTGATCAGCGACGGCGGCGTGCTCAATTGGAAATTGACCGGGTCCGTGAAGCTGCGCGCATGGTACTGCGACGGGTTGTTGGGATCGGTCGGCGTCGCCAGCGTGTATTGCAGGCGCGGATTGGGGTCGGCGGGATTGACGATCCACGGCCGGACGCCCGGCGTATCGAGATCCACGCTCAGCGTCGTCAGAAGATGGCGGACGCGCGCCACGTCGAGATTCTGGCGCACCCCCTTCGCATACAACGCGGACCGCTGATGGTTCTGACTCAGGGCATCGCCGATCAGGTAGTACAGGTTCTCGGCGGTCAACCATGGCCGATCGTCGTTGAACTGCCGCGTGTTGAACCCGCCGTTGACCGACAGCACGTTGTAATTCATCGGGTTCTGCTGCCGGATGGCGACGGGTTCCATCAGGTGGTCGTAGCCGGCGGTGAACCGCGGCAAGGTCTGGTAGTTCCCCGGCAGATTGAAGCGCGTCGTCAGATTGCCGGACGCGCCATCCACGCCGTCGAAATCGAGCCGCATCATCGACGGCCGAAGCAGCGTCGTCGGGAAATCGGGATAGGCCTGCGCCGGCAGGCCCGTGCCGGGAGCCTGGTTGGCGCCGTAGCGGCCGGTGACGCTCGCCGCCGTATCGCCGAAGATCCGCGCCACCTCCGCCGGATTGACGGTGAGCACCCGACCCAAGTTGACTTCCCACTTGCCGATGCCTTGGTTCGAAACGTGTACCGGCGAGCCGGACTGCGTTCCGCGGACGTTGCCGTGGACGTTGAGATTGACCCGACTGTCGAGATCGACGATCAGGAAGGCGAATAGCGGCTTGAACTTGGTCCCGCCGCGGGTCGTCTGCACCGGGTAGCCGAGATCGATCCAGAAGCTGTCGAAGCCGTTGCCGCCGGGCAGATTCTGCACGTCGCCGGTATCGCTAGCCGGGAGCGGAAAGCTGTGCGGATCGGTCGGGCCGTTCCAATACATATCGACGGGCCGCGGCCGCAGGACCATGTACTTGAGCGCGGGGTTCGAGGTATCGAGCCACGGTCCGGAGTTGGTCAGCTGTGTCGGATTCGGGTTGGGCACTTCGAACGGCGTGCCCTGCGGCCGGTGGAACGACTGCATCAGCACCTGCGGCGTGCCGTTGACGTTGGCCTTGAGCGCGGCCAGGAAGACATTGTTCCGATCGGGGAAGGTGTATGGCACGTTCCAGCCGCCGGAATACGGCTGATTCGTCTGTGTGATCGGAAGCGTGGGATTGGCGCGCAGCGTCCCCAGTCGCTCCGGGTCGCGGACGAACGCATCGGACTGGAAAAACCGGTAGTTGAGCAGCAAGCGCGGATCGACGCCGAAAGGGCTCGGCTCCAGCGGCGCGGGCAGCCGGCCGATGCCGTTGAACGGCGTGACGTTCGTGTTCACCAGCGGGTTGGGCGTCGTGCTTGGATCGCGCCAGCCGTACATGTTTCGCGCCAGCGAGTGACCGCGCATCGACGAATCGCAGCCGTCGATGTCGTCCTTGACGTCGTAAATGAGTTGCCCGAGCGCGTGGCTGAGCAACTGGCCGGGATCGATGTCGGCCCGGTCGTAATTGACAGTGAACGCTTCACGATAGATGCGGGAGGCGCTGGCTTCGGACTCGGCGTAATAGAAGAACGTCAGCCCGACGACCAGGAACAGCGCCAGCATGATGACCACGAGCAGCAGAATGACGCCCTGCCGCCGTGGAGGCGAAGGATGAAACTGAACCATGATCGACCCTCACTTCGTAAGTCCGAAGTCGAACCGCAGAGACGCGGAGACGCAGAGGAACTCGTTCCTTTTGGATCGTGTTCTTCGCTGTGTCTCTGTGTCTCCGTGGTTCGTTCTTCGGTGTTCAATCGCCTCGCCGGCTGAATGAATGGTGGCCGGACGAGGCGCGGTATCACAGGTCCTGAATGATCGTGATCTGCCGCGTCTGCTGCGACTTCTGATCCCAGATGCGCAACTCGATCTGGACGGCTCGAACGCGGACCTTGAGGGGGATCGATTTCGGGCCGAAGGATCCGCCGGCATATCCGCCGTTCCAGGCGGGCGGCGTGCCGCTGCCGAGATCGTCCGGATCGGTGGCGGATCCACCGGGGGGCACTCGCCGCGACCAGGTGTCGAACACGCGCTGGCCCGCCAGCGTGGGATTCGTGGTCGTCACGGGCGGCAGCCGGTCGAATGGGAAATCCGGGTTATTGAACGATCCCAGCCCGGTTTCCGAATCGGTCGGCTGCGGCCCGGCAATCGCCGTCGTCGGATCCCAGAGCGCCTTCACCTCAAAATCGAGCACGTTGGTGAGCAGCAGGTCGGTCGCGGCCTGGGGGCTGTCCGCGCTGGTCAACTGCTCCCGAATCGTCGGAATCGTGGCGAGCAGCGCCCCGGCGGGATCGCTCGGATTCACGCCGAACCGTCGGCACGGCGCCGTCACCATGCGCTGGTCGTTGACGCGAGTCGTCCCATCGAGCGGGCACAGCCAGGTTGATAGCTCCTTGTAATTGTCCGTTACGATCGAACTGTTGTTTGCCAGGTTGTTCAGATCGAGGGGCCGCGGCGACGGACCTGAAACATAATTGAAGCGCTCGTCGCCGGACTGCGACTGGCGGAAGAGATCCACGGCCAGGAGATTCTGCCGGCGGTACAGACTGAAGAGCGGCATGGGTCCGGCGAAATCGCCGTTCGGCCGGAGAAAATATGTCACGTCGGTCCAGGTTGTGGCGAACTGGGTCGGCGCGGGTTTCGGCATGGTGGCCGGGTCGTAGACTCCGCCGCCCGGCATCGGGAACGCCGCGTCGAGCCGCTGCATGTGTTTCGGGAAGCTGAAGCGGTGCATGCGGCCCCACGGCTGCGGCGGCACGCTCGGCGTCACGAATCCCTGGATGTCGTTGCCCGGATCCTGCAAGTCGACCATGGTGAATTGATCGCGGCGAGCGCCCCGTTGGCGGACCGTGAATTGCAGGATGTCGCCGCGATCTGCGACGCTGGCGGGCACGCGGAAGTGGCGCGCCGTCGGATCGTCCGGGTCCGTGCCGTCGAGATTGGCGAGAGTCCGCGTCGGCGCGTGGACGATGCGGAAGTATCCTTCCAGCGGCGGCTGCCACAGGGGGTCGTCGAGCCGCTGGTCGCTGAGATTCTCGCCGGCCCAAGTCGTGCCCCCCGTCGCCGCGAAGTGCGGCTGCGTCAGATCGCGGCGCAGCACCGTCGCCGCCCCGCGCAGCTTCTCCTGCATGTCGCCGGCCGCCTTCATCACCCGGAACGATTCCAGACCCTTCTGAAACGCGGACGAGATGATGTACATCATGAACAGAATCAGCGCCATGGAGACGAGCAGCTCCACGAGCGTGAACGCCAGCCGCCGGCGTGTCGCGGGACGATGATGTGTCATGACGACACCTCGTGATGATTCCGTTGTGCGCCCGCAGCGCGAGCAAGAATTGCTTGCCGCCGCCGCAGTCTCCCGATCAATACTCGTGATCGTCCAGAATGTTCCGCGGCGGGGTTGTCGGCGACAAGTAGCCGATCTGGAACACCTCGACGACGTTGTTCATGACAATGAAGACCCGTTGCGTACCGTTCGGACCGCTGGGCGGCAGCGGCGTCTGCAATTCGATGTTGACTTCGTTGGCTGCTCCGTCCTCGACGTTGACGACGCGGTAGAACCGCCCCTGCGGATCCGGGTCGCCCACGGAGTTGAACATCGTGGCGTCCAGGACCCACGAACCTCGCTTGAGCGCCGGCTTGGGCAACGATCCGCCGTACTGCAGCCGCACGAACCGCGAATCCCACGTGCCGATCGCTGGATAGGCAATCTCGTCCGTGGGCACGTCGATCGAGCGACCGCTGTAGACGACGACCTGGACGTCCACTTCCGTGCGGAAGTCCTTGTTTCGCGGCCGGCGGAACAGATAGGCCCAGGAATAGCGCCCGACGCGCTGCACGGACGCCGTCGCCGCGCTGGACGTGTCCGGCGTATTTGGATCGTTATCCAGATCCGGCGTGCCGTCGAAATTGAAGGCCATATCGTCGATCAGACTGAACTGCCGATGGATGCGCAGCACGCCGGCCACCGGCGCTTGCAGGCCCAGCACGAGCCAATCGCTCGGCGGCGTGACGACCAGTTGCGCCGGATTGCGGACAAAGAGCGGCCGGCGAGGAATCAGGCCGATCTTGTTTCCGCTTGTCGTTTGTTGCGGCAGCGGCGCTGCGCCGTGCCCGACCCAGAGTTTCCGATTCGGATCCGCCTGGTTGACCCAGCCGTACATGTCCACGAGCACCGGGTAGCTGCTCTGGTTCGCCTGCGGCCCGATGAGCGGCATCGGCCGCATGTCGGTGTACTGGTTGACCCCGGCAGTTCCGGGGGCCGGAGTCAGGATGAACCCGGCGGGCACGCCGGCCGGGCCGGGCGGAATCGCCACCGACGGCGGCGGCGGATACGACGTGTTGTTCGGGAGCGAGCCGGCCTGATCGTTGAAGTTCGGATCGTCCATCGCCATCAGGAAGCGCTGCACGCAGCGGGGATACTGCCGCGCGGTCGTGTTTTCGCGGAACGGAGCCCGGCCCGAGCTGCTCGTCGGCCCGAGGAAGGTTTCGTCCGCGTCGCAGGCCTGCTTCCAGATGATGCGCGCCAGGGCGGCCGCGTTGGCCGCCGCTTCCGCCGCGCGCTGGTCCTTGATCGCCTGGGCCATCTGGAGCGCGCCCATCGGAAACAGCGCGAGAATCGCCATCAGGCCGATGCCCATGATGAAAATGGCGATCAGCACCTCGGTCAGCGTCGTGGCGTTGCGGCGGTTCATCGCGTCACCGACCTTCATCATTGATCTCACCTATCCACCGGACGATCGACCATCTTGCGTGAAGCGGAACGGATTCCAGGACGGAGGATTCTGGTTCGGCGTCGCGTTGGGGACGAGGCCGGCGGGATCGACGGGATGGGCCGAAATCTGGCCGTTGCGGGTGTAAATCGTGATCAGCGTGTTGTCGCCGTCAGGCAACTGCGTCGGTGGGAAGTTCGCGCTGATGTCGCGCACCCAGAGACAAATGCGATTGCCCAACGTCGATTCATTGCCGACGACCCGGCCCGACGGGTCGAACAGGATGTCGAACGGCGAGTTGCGGCCATTGTTAGCCGTCGGCGGGTAGAGCCGATACCACAGAGGGATCGCGTTGGTGACGTCGCGGCTGATGTCGATGCCGACGTCCTTCGGCAGCGTCAGCACCGGCTCGCCGGGGATCGGCCGATTATCGCGGATGATGCGGTAATGCTCGGTCGGTGCGGGCGGCGACGGCGTCGTATTCGGCGGAATGTCGCGCAGCGGGCGATCCAGCACTATCCGGCACGACGTTCCGCCCGGCAGCCAGCTGATCTGCACGATGCGACGCATCCGATCCGCCTCGGCCCCAAACTCTTCGCCGGGATCGAGCAGATCGTACTGGGCAAACGGCGCCTTGTTGGGATCCGCCGTGTTCAAAGCGGGGTCGCCCAGTTCGACGCCCTGCAGCAGGACGAACTGATACTGGTTCTGCACCGTGGGTTGAATGGCGGAGACCGCGGGATCGGGCACCCACAGTTGCCCGCCGGAGAAGACCTCCGGCGTTTCGATGTATTGCAGTTCGGTGACGTAGGCGACGCCGGCGGGCCAGGACGGGTTCGAAACCGGCGGCAGGCGGATGCCCCGCGGCCGCTGATCCCGCAGCGCCCGCTGCTTGGCGATCATGAGCCAGCTTTGCAACTGCATGGCCCCGCGCGAGGGCCCCTGCCGCTCGCCGAAGCGCGGCGCGACCACCGCGACCAAGCCAAGCATGGCGACGACGACGGCGATCACGACCAGCATTTCGACCAGCGTGAAGCCGGCTCGTCGGTCAGCGACGCTTCGCCGAAGCGCGCGCGGCGCGAACGCGCTGCCACACGTCGTGGTTCGGCGATGCGAGCGGTCGAGGCGCATGACTCAATCCCCCCGCTGGCCGGCGCGGCGCAGCCGATAGCTGTAAATGTTGTCACTGGCCTGATCGGCGTCGGTCACGGCCATCGTGATTGGATCGACGCCCCACAAGCCGTCTTTCCCGGACGATGCGATCACGGGCATCAGGTGATGGGCCGGCTGCCCGGCGGGCGGCAGGGCGTGGATCACGAGCTGGAAATTGTTGCGGAGCACCGCCGGCCAGGCGGCGCTCATCAGCGTGTCTTCCGGGTCCTGAACGTCGCGCCCCTGCCCGGGACTCGCGGCGATCGGCGTGAAGTACGGCGGAGCGTCGATCTCGAGATTGCCGGTCGGGAACGTGAACAGGCGAACCGGATTGCCCCACGGATCGACGAAATACGGGAACGTCTGGCCGTTGACCACGCCGGTCTGGATGCCGCTCTCGCCGACGAGCGTCTCCGGCGAGCCGGCCGCCATGCCGCGCCGGCCGGATTTGAGAATCATGTAGAGCATCGCGGCGGAACTCCACGGCGGATCGGTCGTTACATTGGCCAGGGCCTGCGCGTAGGTCGGCTGAGCGGGAAGTCCGCCGCCGCCAATGGCCGCGAACACGATCGCTTGCTTCGCCTGCGTGAAATTGACCGGGAATTCCTGCCGCAGGCGGGCCTTCAGGAAGATCACCCGCGCCCGCCGCCGATCGTTGTTTGCCAGCCGCATTGCAAAGTCCGGCACCGTCTCGTCGTAGGCCTGGTCCAGCACGGCCTTCCATTGCTGGTCAAAAGCGCCGGCGAGCTTCTGCACGGTCGTCTCGGCCGAGTTCTTGACTTGCGATTCGCGGAGCGTGAACACGGCGCCGATCGACAGGCCGCCGATGACGATGATGATCGTGATCACCACCAGGAGTTCGACGATCGTGAAAGCCGCGCGGCAAGCGGGGCGCGATGGTGTCGTCATGGCGTCACGCTCCGTTAGTTCGCGGGCACACCGAGCAGGGTCGGATGGAAATTGGCCAGGTCGTCGGCTCCGGCCTGAGTCGCGCCGCCGCCAGTCGCGCCGGCCCAGGCCAAGCCGCCGGGACCGAACACGCCGTCGCGCCCGGCCGAGACAATCTGAAATCCCGTCGGATTCGCAAAGCGCGTCGAGGAAATCTGGTACGGCGTGATCGTACCGGCTGCGAGAGTGATCGCGTTCTGGTAGTTGTTGTCCGCGCGGCCCGTGCTGAAATACAGGTACGGACTCGATCCGATCACATCGACGAACGACGGATAACCGAACCGATTCGGACCGCTGAAGACCCGCAGGCGGTCCGTTGGGAACGCGAAGAACGGACTGACTCGGGAGCCGGTCTGCTTCATCGGGTCCGTGCCGTCGGTCGACCAGCCAATGCGGTTGCCGCCGGCGTCCGCTGTGCCGCCGAGAAAGAAGACGAGGCACTGATCACCCTGCAGCACCCAAGTCTGGCCCGTCGGCACCCCCCAATAGGTGTGCGAGAAACTGTCGTTCAGAAGCACAGCGGGATTGAGCCGCGGCCAAAGGCTTTTGAAATACTGCTGCGTGGCTCCGCTGGGATCGGCGCCCGGCGGCAAGACGATCCGATCGGGCACGTAGCCGACGTGGAAGTGCTGTTTGAACGCTTCCACCGACGAGGCCAATTGGGAAATCTCGTTCCGCAGCCTCAACTCATCGCCCTTGCCGATGGCCTTGATCACGGCCGCGGTCGTCAGTGTCGCCAGGATGCCGATGATCGTGATGACAATGAGCAGCTCGACGAGGGTGAACCCCCCGCGGCTGGCTCGAGGATGAACGGACCGGCGCATGATAGTCTCCTGTGACTGGCTCATTCCGAGCGAGGGCGGGAACCCCTCTGCCATCTCACCGGGGGCTGACGCCCCGGCTCAGGTTGTTCTCTCAGTTACTTGCTCAACCCCTCGAGCAGCTTGATCAACGGCAGGAACAGTGAAATCACGATCGCGCCGATGATCAAACCGAGGACGACGATCATCAGCGGCTCCAGCGCGCTGATGAGGCCCTTGACCAGCGTGTCCACTTCTTCGTCGTAAAAGTCGGCGACTTTGAACAGCATGGTGTCGAGGTCGCCGGTCTCTTCGCCGACCTCGATCATGTTGACGACCATGTCGTCCACGAGCCGCGATTGCTTGAGCGGCTCGGCAATCGTATCGCCTTCGCGGATCGACTCCATGACCCGCGTGAAGCAGCGCTCGAACACGACATTGTTCGACGTCTCCCGCACGATGGACAAGGCCTCGAGAATGGGCACGCCCGAGGCCACCAGCGTGCCCAGGGTTCTCATGGTTCTCGCCACGATCGATTTTTCGAGAATCTTCCCCACCAGCGGAATCCAGAGTTTACACCGGTCCACCGCGTACGCTCCGCTCTTGCTGAGCCGGATCAGCTTGATGAGCAGGAAGAATCCCATTGGAAACAGCGGCAACACCCACCAGTAGTCCGCGAACCACATCGACGTCTGAATGAGCGTCTCGGTGGCCCACGGCAGCTTCATCTGGAAGTCGTCGAAGATCTTCTTGAACTTCGGAATGATCGCCACCATGATGAAGGTCAAAATGCCGACGGCGACCATGATCACGACGGCCGGGTAGACCATCGCGCCGATGATCTTGCGCTTGAGGGTTTGCGACTTCTCCTTGAAATCGGCGAGGCGCTGAAGGATGACTTCGAGCGCGCCGCCGGCCTCGCCGGCTTTGACCATGTTGACGTACAGCCGGTCGAAGCACTTCGGATGCTTGCCGAACGCCTCCGACAGCGTCGAGCCGCCTTCGATGTCCTCCACGACGTCCATGAGGGCGTTTTTGAGGATGCCCGGCTTCATCTGGTGCTCGAGGATCTTGAGCGAGCGCAAGACGGGCAGCCCGGCGTCCTGAAGGGTGGAGAACTGGCGCGTGAAGGTCGTCAACTGCTTGGCCGAGACTCGGCCGATCGTGAACGACTTCTTCTTACGCTTGCCTTTGCCCTTGCCTTTGCCCTTGCCTTTCGTCGCCGTGCCAACCGCGGTCAGCTTGGTGACGAAGTAGCCCATCTGCTTGATTTTCTGCTGGGCTTCTTCCTCGTTCAAAGCGTCGATCGAGTCCTTGACTTCGGACCCGGTCGTATCCATCGCTTCGAATTTGTAGGTCGGCATGGCGTTACCCCGTCGGGACTCGATTCTCCTGGCCCCGCCGGCCTGAACCGGCGAGCATTTCCTGTCGGAAAGTCAGGGGTCGAGGGTCAGGGGTCGGCGTACCCGGCAATGAACTGGGAATGAACGCTGTGAGGGCAATTGCCCCGCGCCCGGTCCCGACCCCTGACCCACACCCCATTCCCGTCTCCCTACTCCCTATCCCCTCTAATTCTGCTCCTCTTCGAGCACCGTCTCGCGGACGACTTCGTCGATCGTCGTGATGCCGTTGGTCAGTGCGGCCAGGCCGGCGTCGCGCAAGCTGCTGGCGCCCATGCGCCGAGTCGATTGCCGGAGGGCGTCGGTCGAAGCGCCGGCCGAGATGAGATCGCGCAGCTCGTCGTTCATCACCATCAGTTCGAAGATGCCGCAGCGGCCCTTGAAGCCGAGATTATTGCACTTGTCGCAGCCGGCGCCGTAGTAGAACTTCAAGTTCCGCGCCTTCAGTTCGTCCGGCTTGAGGTTCAGTTCCATCAATTGATCAATCGGCGGCTCGTACTCCGTGCGGCAATTGGTGCAGATCTTGCGCACCAGCCGCTGAGCCAGAATCCCTTCGACCGTGGCCGTGATCAGGTACGGTTCGACGCCCATGTCGCGCAGACGGGTCACCGAGCTCGGCGCGTCGTTGGTATGCAGCGTCGAGAAGACCATGTGCCCCGTGAGCGAAGCCTGCACCGCGATCTGAGCGGTCTCGAGGTCGCGGATCTCGCCGACGAGGATGATGTCCGGGTCCTGCCGGAGGATCGCCCGCAGCGCGTTGGCGAACGTCAGGTCGATTTCAGCGTTGATCGGGCACTGGCAGATGCCGTCGATTTCGTATTCGACGGGATCCTCGGTGGTGATGAGCTTGTCGGTGATCTGGTTGAGTTCGTTGAGGGCCGAGTACAGCGTCGTCGTCTTGCCGGCGCCGGTCGGACCGGTCACCAGCACGATGCCGTTGGGCTTGTGAATCAGTTCGCGGAACTGCGCGAGCAGTTTCGCATCCATGCCGACCTTTTCGAGGTCGAGACTGACGACGGTGCGGTCGAGGACGCGGATGACGACGCTTTCGCCGAACATCGTCGGCAGCACGCTGACCCGGAGATCGACCGGGTTGCCGCCGACGTTGAGTTCGATCCGGCCGTCCTGCGGCAGCCGGCGTTCGGCGATGTCCAGGTTGGCCATGACTTTGATGCGGCTCGAAATCGCCATGGCGAGGTGTCGCGGCGGCGGCACCATCTCGTAGAGCACGCCATCGCACCGATAGCGCATCTTGTATTCGTCTTCGAACGGCTCGAAGTGGATGTCGGACGCGTGGTCCTTGATCGCCATCAGCAGGACCATGTTGATGAGCTTGCGGACCGGGGCGGACTCGGCCAATTCGAGCATGTCGTCGAGGTCGATCGACGTCTCGCGCGTGCGCACGCCGCTGGTCGGGTCGGCCTCCAGCGAGGCGATCAAGTCGATGATCGATTCCTGTTTGCCGGCGTAAGCGGCCTTGGTCGCTTCCTCGATTTGTCGGGCCGACGACAGCACCGCCTGCACCTGCTTGATGCCGAGAAAGTTTCGCAGGTCATCGAGCGCGGGCAGGTTGTCCGGGTCGGACATGACGACCGTCAGCGTGTCGTTCTCGAAGGTGAGCGGCAGAATCTTGTAGACCTGCGCCATGTTTTCGGGAACGAGTTTGACGGCGTCGGGCGTCGGCTTGGATTCCTCGAGATTAACGACCGACATACCGTGCTGTTCGCCCTTGGCTTGCAGCAACTGGTCTTCGGTCACCATGCCGCGGTCGAGAACGACGCGGGCCAGCGGCAGGTCGGAGTTCCGCGCTTCTTCGAGCAGCGACCAGAGATCGGCTTCTTCGATGTAGCCGAGATCGACGAGCACCTGCCCGAACTTGCGATTGCCGCCGTCGGCGCCGGTCCAGGTGCGATGGCGCGGCTCGGCGGATTTTGTGGCGGCCTTGGTGGGCGCCTTCCCGGCCGGCTTCGCCGCCGGGCCGTTCGTCTTCCCGGGCGCGACGCCCTTGGCCACCGGCGGTCCCGGTTTCTTCGGCGGGTTCGGATTATTCGGCGTCGGCGTGGCCATGGTTCAAGCACTCGATTCCTGGCGGTTCAACGATCGGGATTCCGGAGTTTGCGAGGATCCTCAGCGGCGCCCAGTCTTGCGCGGCGGCTCCTCTTCGTCCTCCTCGTACTCGTCCTCGAAACCGTCCTCCTCGTCGGAGAATCCCTCGTCTTCGTCCTCGAAGATGCCCTTCTCGGCCTGGGCGATGCGGGCGGCCAGTTCCGCCGGCTTGCTCGAGCGGAGCAGCACTTCTTCCTTCTCGCACAGTCCGTCTTTCCAGAGCTTGAACAGACTCTCGTCGAGCAGGAACATGCCGTGCTTGCGCCCGGTCTGGATGCTGGAATCGATGCGGTAGGTCTTGTTCTCGCGGATCAGGTTGCGGATCGCCGGGGTGACGACCATCATTTCGTAGGCGGCGACCAGGCCATCGGGCTTCCGCGGCAACAGCGCTTGCGAGAGCACGCCGATCAACGCGGTCGAAAGCTGCGTGCGGATCTGGTCCTGCTGATCCTTCGGGAACACGTCGACGATTCGGTTGATGGTGCTGGCGGCGCCGGAGGTGTGCAGCGTGGCGAACACGATGTGGCCGGTTTCGGCCGCCTCGATCGCCGCGTGAATCGTCTCCAAGTCGCGCATTTCGCCGACGAGCATGATGTCCGGATCCATGCGCAGTCCCCGGCGGATCGCCTCGGGGAAGCTCGGCACGTCCACGCCGATCTCGCGCTGGTTCACCGTGCTCTTGTTGTGCTTGTGGTAATACTCGATCGGATCTTCCATCGTAATGATGTGCCGATCATAGTTGTTGTTGATGAAATTGATCATCGACGCGAGGCTGGTCGTCTTGCCGGAACCCGTCGGTCCCGTGACCAGCAGCAAGCCGCGGGGCTGAACGATCAGCGAGCGGATCGCGTCGGGCATGCCGATCTGCTCGAACGAGAGGAACTGACTCGGGATGCGCCGGAGCACCATGCCGATGGTGCCCTTTTGCTTGAAGATGGCGGTGCGGAATCGTTCGCCGCCGGTGTACTCGATGGCGAAGTCGGCCCCACCCTTTTCCTGCAACTCCTGCTGGCAGCGATCGGGCGTGATCGATTTCATCAGAGCCGTGGTGTCGTCGGCGTCGAGCACCTTGGCGTCGAGTTTGCGCAGCCGACCGTGGAGGCGAATGACCGGCGGCTGCCCAACGGAGATGTTGAGGTCGCTGGCTTTAAGCTGGATGACTGTCGTCAACAGCTTATCGATGAGAACCGGACTGCTGGCCACTGGTGGAGCCTTTCCCAAGGCGACCGACCGACGGCGTCCGTCGCATGAGGCCTGCCGCACGCACGGCTGACGGCTGGGAGCTTGCCAGACGGGTAGGACCTCGATGCCATTATTCCGGGCCGCCCGGATCGGTCAAATCTTGACAGGTTTTGCGTCGATCCGCAGACAATCGCTGGCTCGGCGACAATCGTGGACGCCCAAGCTGCCGACTTCCCTTGAATCACGCGAGGGCCGTCTCGTGATGGCAAATACTCAGCACTTCGTCCAAAGTCGTTATGCCTTTAAGTGCTTTCTGTAGACCATCTTCCAGCAAAGTGCGCATTCCAGTCTGCCGCGCCTTTTTCCGAATCGCCTGAGTCGGCTCACGATTGAATGTCATTTCGCGAATTGTGGAGTTCATCGACATCATCTCGAAGATGCCCTTTCGTCCGCGGTAACCCGTGTGGTGACAGAAGTTACATCCTCGGCCGCGAGCAAAATTAGCCCCTTTGATCTGTTCAGGAGTGAAGCCGGCGGCTTTCAGCTCGGACGGCGGCGGCGTGTAACTCTCCCGGCATTTTGGGCAAACCAGCCGGACGAGTCGCTGGGCCATGATGGCGATAACCGACGATGCGATGAGGAACGGCGGCACGCCGATGTCGCCAAGTCTTGTGATTGCCGAAGGCGCATCGTTCGTATGTAGTGTACTGAAAACCAAGTGTCCTGTCAAAGAGGCCTGTACAGCGATCTCAGCCGTCTCTTTATCGCGGATTTCGCCAACGAGGATGATGTTCGGCGCTTGTCGCAACATCGCCCGGATGATCCGGGCGAAATCCAGTCCGATTTGGTGTTTGACTTCGACCTGGTTGATCCCGGGGAGGTAGTACTCGACGGGATCCTCGGCCGTGATGATCTTTCGATCCGGCCGATTCAGCTCGTTCAGCGATGCGTAAAGGGTGGTTGTCTTCCCGGAGCCCGTTGGGCCCGTCACGAGGAAGATGCCGTTCGGCCGCTTGATGATCGTCTGAAATCGCTTGTAGTCCTCGTCCGAAAACCCAAGGTCTTTAATGGACACCTGAATACTATTCCGGTCCAGAATTCGCATCACGGTCGATTGGCCGTGGACTGTCGGCAGGATGCTCACCCGCAGGTCGAAGTGCTGGCCCTGGACCGACATCTTGATTCGCCCGTCCTGTGGGCGCCGCTTCTCGGAGATGTCGATGTTGCCCATGATCTTGATGCGCGAGGTCAGCGGGGCGAGGAGCCGGCGCGGCGGGCTGTCGCGCTCCACCAAGACTCCGTCGATCCGGTACCGGACGCGGACGCGGTCGGCGAACGGCTCGATGTGAATGTCGCTGGCTCGCGCTTTGATTGCTTCCTGAATGATGAGGTTGACCAGCTTCACGACGGGCGAGTCGCTCTCATCAGCGCCGGCCAAAGCTGTCGTCGCCTCGGTCTCCGTGAAATCGATCTGCGTGTCCGTGAACTCGCTGAGCATCGAGTCCACCGATTCCGTTTCGCTCTGCCCGTAATGGGCGTTGATCGCCGTGATGATGTCCTCGCGATCGGACAGCACCGGCTGAATGTCCTTGTTCAGTATGAATCGCAGCTTTTCGATGGTGTCGAGATCGTTGGGATCCGACATCGCGATTTGGAGAGCGTTGCCCTCGTGCGACAGCGGAATGATGTGGTTTTCGCGGGCGACGGACTCGGGCACGAGTTCGACGACGGCCGTGGGAATCGTCCGACCCTTGAGGTCGACGTACTGCATCTGGTGATGCTCGGCGATGGCGCCCATCACGTCCTGCGGGGACGCGTATCCGAGCTTCACGAGCGTCTCTTGCAGCTTGGCGCCGGTCTGCGCGGCCATGCTCCGCGCTTCGGTAACCTGATCGGCGCTTAGGACTTTTCGGCGAAGAAGTACGTCGGTGAAATCCGCCCGGCCTTTGGCCATGTCAATACTCTCCTCGATCCCAGCGGCCGTCTCGGCCGCGCTGAGCAGCGCCGACAATCGTAGCACTCAATCGACGACGCATCGTCAACGGGCGTGGGGATATGCGCATCGAAGCGCCGGCCGCGGGCCGCATCGTACGTCTATCTATCTAACCAGATGCCGGCGGCGAGAGGCAAGCAGATTTCAGAAATTCTCGCCCTGCCGGATCCGGAGGAGAGACGGTCTGGGCGGATGACACAGGCTGCTCCATCGGGTACGCTCAGAGTCGATGCCCGACGTCACGCAAATCCTGGCCGCCATCGACGCCGGCGATCCGCGGGCGGCGAGTCAGTTGTTGCCGCTGGTGTATGACGAATTGCGGAAACTGGCGGCGGCGAAGCTGGCGAACGAGCGGCCGGACCATTCGCTGAATGCCACCGCCCTGGTGCATGAAGCCTACTTGCGACTGGTCGGCGATCAACAATTTGACAACCGAGGCCACTTCTTCGCCGCGGCGGCGGAAGCCATGCGCCGGCTTCTGGTCGATCACGCCCGGGAGCGGCACTCGCTCAAACGCGGGGGCAACTTGGACCGCGTGCCCTTGAGCGACTATGCCGACGCTGATATCGATGAACGCCTGATCCACCTCGACGGAGCCCTCGCGCGCAAGGCGACGATTGACCCTCTGGCGGCCAAGGCGGTTGAATTGCACCATTTCGCCGGGTTGACGCAGCTGGACGCCGCCGCCGCGCTCGGAATCTCCGAGTACCAGTTTCGGCAAAGGTGGTCCTTTGCACGAGCGTGGCTGAAAGCCGAATTGGCCGATTCCTGATTTTTTTCAACGCCCACGCGCGTCGATTCCGCATTGGCAAGCGGAGACTCTTCGGAGGAACGGCCATGCCCGTCGATGCCAAGCGATTACAGTCGGTGTTCTTGGCCGCCTTGGAGGCTCGGGATCGCGATGCATTTCTGGATGCGGAATGTGCCGGCGACATGCAGCTGCGGCAACGCGTCGAAAAGTTGCTCGCGGCCCACGATGATTCAGATCCTCTTCCGGCCGCGCCGAAGGCCACCATCGTCTACGCCCCCATCGCCGAAACTGTCGGCACGATGATCGGGCCGTACAAGCTGAAGGAGCAGATCGGCGAAGGCGGCTTCGGCCTGGTGTTTGTCGCCGAACAAACCGAACCAGTGAAGCGAAAGGTGGCATTGAAGATCATCAAGCCGGGGATGGACTCGCGGCAGGTGATCTCGCGTTTCGAAGCGGAACGGCAGGCGCTGGCGCTGATGGATCATCCGAACATCGCCAAGGTGCTGGATGCTGGGGCGACCGACTCCGGCCGGCCCTTCTTCGTGATGGAACTGGTCCGCGGCATTCCGATCACCGAGTACTGCGACAAGAATCAGCTTTCGCCGAAGGAGCGCCTCGAACTGTTCGTCACCGTCTGCCAGGCGATTCAGCACGCGCATCAGAAGGGCATCATCCATCGCGACGTAAAGCCGTCGAACGTGCTGGTCACCTCGCACGACGGCAAGCCGGTGGCGAAGGTGATCGACTTCGGCGTGGCCAAGGCGATTCATCAGCAACTCGCCAGCCACACGATTTACACGAACTTCGCCCAGATGATCGGCACGCCGCTCTACATGAGTCCCGAACAGGCGGAGATGAGCGGGCTGGACATCGACACCCGCAGCGACATTTATTCGCTCGGCGTGCTGCTGTACGAACTGCTCACCGGCACGACGCCGATTGATCGCAAGCGTTTTGCGAAAGCCGCTTACGACGAGATTCGCCGCATGATCCGTGAGGAGGAACCGCCGAAGCCGAGCACGCGGCTGAGCACATCGGAATCGATCGCGTCGATCGCCGCCCAGCGGCACATGGAGCCGGCGAAGCTCTCGAAGCTGGTCCGTGGCGATTTGGACTGGATCACGATGAAGTGCCTGGAGAAAGACCGCACGCGGCGCTATGAGACGGCCAACGGGCTGGCGCGGGACATTCAGCGTTACCTGAGCGACGAGCCGGTGGAGGCGAGCCCGCCGTCGGCGACGTATCGGCTGCGGAAGTTCGCCAGGAAAAACCGGGCGGCGCTGACGACGGCGGCGGCGATCGCGTTCCTCCTCATGGGCGGCATCGCGGTGAGCACCTGGCAAGCAGTGCGGGCGACGCGGGCGGAGGCGGCGGCCCTGGCCGAGCGCGACGAGAAGGAACAGGCCCGCGTGGCCGAAGCGGAGCAGCGACAACGCGCGGAGCAGAACGAACAAGAAGCCAAGAGCGAGGAGCAAAAGGCCAAGGAGCGCGAAGCCGAGACCAAGGCCGTGCTCGACTTTGTCCAGGACAAGGTCTTCGCCGCCGCCCGGCCCAAGGACCAGGAGCTGGGCCTGGGCCACGAGGTCAAGCTGGCCGACGCCATCAAGCAAGCCCTGCCGTTTATCGGCAAGAGCTTCCCCGATCAGCCGCTGATCGAAGCCCGGCTGCGGATGACGATCGGCCTTTCCTTCTGGTACCTGGGCGACGCCAAGACCGCGCTGGCGCAGTTCGAGGCGGCGTGCCGGCTTTACGAGAAGCACCGCGGCCCCGACCATCCCGACACGCTTGGAAGCATGATGGGCCTCGCCAACAGCTACGCCGCCCTCGGCCGGCACGCGGAGGCCCTCAAGCTCCTCGAAGAGACGCTCCAGCTCCAGAAGTCCAAGCTCGGCCGCGACCATCCCGACACGCTGACCTTCCAAACTAATCTGGCGCTGAGTTTACTTGAACTAAAGCGTCCCGAAGAGTCGTTGCCGCTGCTCGAAGATTCCTTTCGACGCAAACTGAGCGTGCTGCCGGCCAACCATCACCACCTGTTCGTCGCCGCCGGCGGGTTGGCTGAATGTTACACCGCGCTGGATCGCGGGGCGGAGGCGACGGCCACGGCGGATAAGTACCTGGCACACGTGGCCGGGAAGGAAGCTGTGCAGAACGAGTGGGTGGTTGCGATGCTGACCCATCGGAACCGGCATCTGGCGCGAAGCCGGGACGCGGCCGGTTGCCGGGCCACGGCGGAGATGTACGAGAAGTTGAAGTTGACGGCTGCGGAGAGTTTGTATAACGCCGCTTGTTTCCGGGGCATCGTCGCGGGGCTGGATTCGCGGGGCGACGACGCTGATCGGGCGATGGAGTGGCTCAGGAAAGCCGTCGCCGCCGGCTACAAGGACGTCGAGCACCTGAAGAAGGACACTGCCCTCGACGCGCTGCGCGACCGGGAGGATTTCAAGAAGCTGATCGCGGAGCTGGAGATTGTGGAGAAGAAGAACTAACCGCGGATTACACAGATTATCGCAGATTTCGAAACCAATCTGCGTCAATGCGCGCAATCTGCGGTTGCTAATTCACGCGGCCGAATCACCCCTCTTCTTCCTCGCGCAATTTCGCCAGGATGCTGAAGTCCTCCAGCGTCGTGGTGTCCTGCGTGGTGGCCTTGCCGCCGGCGATGTCGCGCAGCAGCCGCCGCATGATCTTGCCCGAGCGCGTCTTCGGCAGGGCGTCCGTGAAGCGGATGTCGTCCGGCCGGGCGAGCGCCCCGATCTCCTTGACCACGTGCTCCTTCAATTCGTTCTTCAGCGCGTCGCTGGGGCCGACGCCGGCTCGCAAGGTCACGAAGCAGGCGATCGCCTCGCCCTTGATCTCGTCCGGCTTGCCGACGACAGCGGCCTCGGCCACGTCGTGATGGTGCACCAGCGCTGACTCGATTTCCATCGTGCTGAGGCGATGCCCGGCGACGTTGAGAACGTCGTCCACGCGGCCCATGACCCAGAAGTAGCCGTCGCCGTCGCAGCGGGCGCCGTCGGCCGTGAAATAGCACCCGGGAATGTGACTCCAGTATTGCTGGCGATAGCGCTCGTCGTCGTTGAGGATCGTCCGCAGCATCGACGGCCACGGGTGCTTGATGACCAGCAGCCCGCCCTGGTTCGGCGGAACGGGCTTGCCCTGTTTGTCCACCACTTCGGCGTGAATGCCGGGAAACGGCTTGGTGGCGCTGCCCGGCTTCGTGGCGATCGCGCCCGGCAACGGCGAAATCAGGATCGATCCGGTCTCCGTCTGCCACCAGGTATCGACGATGGGGCACCGGCCGCCGCCGATCACCTGGTGATACCACATCCACGCTTCCGGATTGATCGGTTCGCCGACCGAGCCGAGCAACCGGAGGCTGGACAGGTCGCAGCCCTTCGGCCACTGATCGCCCCATTTGATGAACGCCCGGATCGCCGTCGGCGCGGTGTAAAAGACGCTGACGCGGTACTTCTCGATGATCCGCCAGAAGCGATCTTCCTTCGGATGGTTCGGCGCGCCTTCGTAGATGACCGTCGTCGCGCCGTTTGCCAGCGGGCCGTAGACGATGTACGAGTGCCCGGTGACCCAGCCGATGTCGGCCGTGCACCAATACGTGTCGTCGTCCTTGATGTCGAACACCCATTCATGGGTCAGCGCGGCTCCCAGCAAGTAGCCGGCCGTCGAATGCAGGATTCCTTTCGGCTTGCCGGTGGAACCGGAGGTGTACAGCACGAACAGGGGATGCTCGCTGGGCAGCGGCTCGGCCGGGCAGACCGGCGAGGCGTCGCGCATCAATTCGTGGTACCAGTAGTCGCGGTCGTCGGTCAGTTCGATCGGAATGCCACAGCGATTGACGACGATGCACTCATGGACGCTCGGCGACTTGGCCAGCGCCTCATCGACGTTGGCCTTGAGCGGGACGATCTTGCCGCGGCGATAGCCGCCGTCGGCCGTGATGACGAGCTTGGCCTGGGCGTCGTTGTTGCGATCGGCGACGGCGTCGGCCGAAAACCCGCCGAAGATCACCGAGTGCGTCGCGCCGATGCGAGCGCAGGCCAGCATGGCGACGACGGCTTCGGGAATCATCGGCATGTAAATCGTGACGCGGTCGCCGGACTTGATGCCGCGGCTCTTGAGCACGTTGGCGAATTGGCAGACTTCGCGGTGGAGCTGCTGGTAAGTGAGCGTCCGCGAGTCGCCGGGCTCGCCTTCCCAGATCAGGGCCGCCTTGTTTTTTCGCGGCCCGTTCAGATGGCGATCGAGACAGTTGTAGCTGGCGTTGATCATCCCGCCGACGAACCACTGAGCGTGCGGCTCCTTCCAGATGAGCGCGTCCTGCCACGGGGTGAACCACGTCAGGATGCGTTTCGCGTGTTCGGACCAGAAGCCGACGGGATCCTCGCGTCCGCGCCGGGCCAACTGCTCATACTCGGCGAGACTCTTGACGTGCGCGTGGGCCGCGAACTCGGCCGGCGGCGGAAACGTACGGTGCTCTTTCAACACGCTGGTGATGTTCGGCGTGGACATGGCGGAGACTCCCCGGATCACTCACTTGGGCGGCGATCGGCGGACGCACTCGATGGCGGCCGACAACGCGAATCCGATCAGCCCGAAGAGCGCGACGCCGCGCCACATTCCGGCCGCGCCGCCATCCTCGATCTGCATGTCGGGAAACACAAGCCGCGCAATCGGCACATAGACGTAAATCAACAGGAAGCCGACGAGCGCGGCCGCGAGACCAGCCGGAACCGAACGCCACAGGATCCGTTGCCGCAACCCCGTCATGCTGATCTCCCGCGCGCTCGCCGGACCGAGCGTCTCGTCATAACCTATTCGCCCTGGCCCGGCTCGCCAGCCATTGCAGGAGCGTCCGCGTGTCGATCCGCCGCACCGTTGCCGTCAGCCATTGTCCGCGGACCGCGGCGGGCGCCGAGCTGCTGCGCGATCAACTTCGGAACGCCGGTTGGGAGCCGATCGCCTTTCAAGCCGACGGCGCGGGGGGCGCTGAACTCGAATCGGCCGTTCGCGCCGGTCGGTGCGACGCCGTCATCGAATGGTCGCTTACGGAACTGGCGATGGAGCAGTTCGGCCAGCCGACGGCAGCGGGACGGGATCGACTGACAGCGGCCGCGGCCGCGGGCCTGCCCCAGGTGGTCGTGCTCAACGGGCTGGACGCCGCCGAGATTGCTCGCGGCGATTCGATCCGGGCGACCGTCGAGGTCGCTGGGCGGCGCTGGGCGCTCACGACCGCGGCGGAGGCCGATGCGCTCGGCCGGGACATCGCCTTCAAGCTCAGCGCGAGCCGCGGTCCCGTGATCGTGCTGCTGCCGCGATCTGGACTGTCAATTCGTCCGAGTCCGGACTGGCCGCCGGAAGATCTCTCGGCGGCCGCCGCGCTGGCGGAAAGCTTGCGATCGTGGATGTCGCCGGCCGTGCGATTGCGGGAAGTGAATGCCGCCATCGAGTCGCCGGCGCTGGCGGGCGCGGCCGTCGCCGCCCTGCTTGAAATCGCCGGTGACTGATGCCTTTATTTGGATCCGCCGGTCACTTCATTGACCACTTCGCCGGCCTTGCGCTTCGCCGCCCCGAAATCGTCGCCGATTTTCTTTTTGTTGACGTCGAACTCGATCCGGTCGGCCTGGGAACTGAACGAGTACCACTCGAGGTAGTAACCGACGCCCAGGAATACGATCACTGCGAAGCCGAAGAGCGCCAAAAGGTTACGCATGATTCACAGTCTCCGGGAGCGGGCCGGGCGCCGCGATTGCAACGGCGCGACAGGGTGTCATAGCACGTCGCTCGCTCTACAGTCTAGATCGTTTGAGCCGGGCGAATCTTGCGCCGCGGCATTCCGGGCTTGACAGAACCCCATCGCGCCAGCGTAGACTTCAGTAAGTCCGCATCAGGCTTCGATGGCGCCACCACAGTCTCGGACCGACGAGAACCGGGGCGTGGGCAACGGAATGGAAGTCCGCCCGGGGCATGACCCCGAACCGCGTATCCGCATATCAGGTCGGAGCGCGGGGCGTGCGGCGCGGCGCTGGGCCGCCCGCGCCTTGGCGAACTCCCCCGCTGCCTTTCCGGTCTTGATCGCCGTCATGACGGTACTGCGCCATCGGTTCAGCGAGCGGAGCGCTCACGGGGGGCTTGTCCCATGACCGACGGAAAATCCATTCTGGAAGCCATTCGTCCCCAGATCGACCTGGGCGACTATCGCAAGAAGCACTGGGAAGGCTCCTTCGACGAATACCTCAACATCGTCATCGAGCACCCCGAGGTCACGCGCACCGCGTACCAGCGGCTCTATGACATGATCCTCTCCCACGGCACCGAGGAGGTGTACGAAAACAAGGAGAAGGTCATTCGCTACAAGTTCTTCACGGAGTTTGCGGCGAAGCACGGCGACGCGATCTTCGGCCTCGATCGCGCCCTCGTCCAGCTCGTCAACACCTTCAAATCCGCGGCCAAGGGCTACGGCACCGAGCGCCGCGTCCTGCTCCTGCACGGGCCGGTCGGCAGCGCCAAGAGCACCATCGCCCGGCTCCTGAAGCGCGGACTCGAGGAATACTCCCGCACCGACGAGGGGATGCTGTTCAGCTACGCCTGGAAGATGGACGACGGTTCCTGGGTCAAATGCCCCATGCACCAGGACCCCCTGACGCTCGTGCCGATCGACCTCCGTCCGGCGTTTCTCGCCAAGCTCAACGCCAATCGCAAGTCCGACGCCTACGAAATCGCCATTCGCGGCGAGCTGAATCCGTTCTGCCGGCAGATGATGCGCGAACGCCTCGCCCGATACGACGGCGACTGGTACCGCGTCCTCGAGGATATCAAGGTCTTTCGCCTGATGCTCTCGGAACAGGATCGCATCGGCATCGGCACGTTCCAGCCGAAGGACGAAAAGAACCAGGACTCGACCGAACTCACGGGCGACATCAACTACCGGAAGATCGCCGAGTACGGCACCGACTCCGATCCGCGGGCGTTCAACTTCGACGGCGAGCTGAACATCGCCAACCGCGGCTTAGTCGAGTTCATCGAGGTGCTCAAGCTCGACGTGGCCTTCCTCTACGACCTGCTGGGCGCAAGCCAGGAGCACAAGATCAAGCCGAAGAAGTTCGCCCAGACCGATATCGACGAGGTGATCCTCGGACACACGAACGAGCCGGAGTACAAGCGGCTCCAGAACAACGAGTTCATGGAGGCGCTGCGCGACCGCACGGTGAAGATCGACATTCCGTACAACACGCGGCTGCGCGACGAGATCAAGATCTACGAGAAGGATTTCAACCCGGAGAAGGTCAAGGGCAAGCACATCGCGCCGCACACGATCGAGATCGCGGCCATGTGGGCGGTGCTGACCCGGCTCACGCCGCCGAAACACGCCAATCTGACGCTGCTCCAGAAACTCAAGCTCTACAACGGCAAGACGCTTCCCGGGTTCACCGAGGACAACGTCATCGAACTGAAGCGCGAGGCGGTCAATGAAGGCATGACCGGCATCAGCCCGCGCTACATCCAGGACAAGATTTCCAACGCGCTCGTCGCTCACCCGGATGAGGACAACATCAACCCGTTCATGGTCCTGCACGAACTCGAGGCGGGCCTGCGCCACCACTCGCTGATCACCAGCCAGGAGCAGTTGAACCACTACAAGGAGCTTCTGGCCGTGGTCAAGGAAGAGTACGAAGACATCGTCAAGAACGAAGTTCAGCGGGCGATTGCCGCCGACGAGGACGCGCTGGCCCGCCTGTGCGCCAACTACATCGACAACGTCAAGGCGTACACCCAGCGCGAAAAGGTCCGCAATCGGTACACCGGCAATTACGAGGAGCCGGACGAGCGCTTGATGCGGTCGGTCGAGGAGAAGATCGACATCCCCGAGGGCCGCAAGGACGACTTCCGGCGCGAGATCATGAACTACATCGGCGCCTTGGCGATCGACGGCAAGAAGTTCGACTACAAGACCAACGAGCGGCTGCACAAGGCGCTCGAGCTCAAGCTCTTCGAGGATCAGAAGGACACGATCAAGCTGACCAGCCTGGTGTCGAACGTCGTGGATAAGGCGACGCAGGAGAAGATCGACATCGTGAAACAGCGGCTCATTCGCAACTACGGGTACAATGAATCGAGCGCCACCGACGTGCTGAACTTCGTGGCCAGTATCTTTGCGCGAGGGCACACGAAGAAGTAATTGTCGATTAGCCGCAACGCGGAGTCTTCGGAGCGGAGCGCGTCGACGCACGCTCCACTCCGAGGATTCCGCGGCGCGGCTGACCGGCGCGAGGTGGCCCATGGGTCAGAAAATCGATCGCGATTCCCAGCGCTTCCACAAGCTCGTGCGCGGCAAGGTGAAGTCGAACCTTTCGAAGTACATCAGCCGCGGCGAGATGATCGGGAAGAAGGGCCGCGATCTCGTTTCGATCCCGTTGCCGCAGATCGAAATCCCGCAGTTCAAGTTCGGCAAGAAAGGCGCCGGCGGCGTCGGCTCCGGCGACGGCGACGTCGGCACGCCGCTTGGACCGCCCCAGGGCGACGGCGACGGCAGCGGTGCGGGCGACTCTCCCGGCGGGCACATCCTCGAAGTCGAACTCTCACTCGAGGAACTGGCCGCCATCCTCGGCGAGGAACTCAAGCTCCCACGCATCGAACCGCGCGGAAAAAAGAACATCGTCACCCGCCGCGACCGTTATACCTCCATCCGACAGGTCGGTCCCGAAAGCCTGCGCCACTTCAAGCGCACCTTCAAGAAGGCGCTCAAGCGCGAGATCAGCTCCGGCACCTATCAGCCGCACGATCCCAAGGTCATCCCCATCCGGCAGGACAAGCAGTACCGCTCGTGGAAGGACGTCCCGCAGCCGCAGGCCGTCGCCGCCATCATCTACATGATGGACGTCTCCGGCTCGATGACCGACGAGCAGAAGGAGATCGTCCGCATCGAGGCGTTCTGGATCGACACCTGGCTCAAGGCGCACTACCAGGGCATCGAGACCGCCTACATCATCCACGACGCCGTGGCTCAGGAGGTGGACGAGCACACGTTCTATCACACTCGGGAATCGGGTGGCACCAAGATCAGTTCCGCCTACGAGTTGTGCGACAAGCTCATCACTCAGCGCTATCCGCCCGATGAGTGGAACGTCTACGCCTTTCACTTTTCCGATGGCGATAACTGGGGCGACGACATCCCCAAGTGCATCGACATCCTGACCGAGAAGCTCCTGCCGCGGCTCAACCTGTTCGGCTACGGGCAGGTGGAAAGTCCGTACGGCTCCGGCGAGTTTTTCGATTACGTGCACGAGCTTTTGGGCGAACATGAAAACGTCGTCACGAGCAAAATCCCCGACCGTGAGGCGATTCTCGGCTCGATCAAGGAGTTTCTGGGGACAGGGCGATAAGGAATGGAAAATGGTAAACACAAATGAAAAGTGAAGGTCGTCGGGCCGGCCGTTTTCGCTGTTCACTTTTTCATTTCCACCAGCCATTGAGTACAAACGATGCCTTCCACTTACTACAACACGCGGCTGCCGGCCGATCTCCGCCTGCTGAAGGAGGAGATCGAAGCGCATGCGCGCGCGTACGGTCTGGATTTCTTCGAAACCATTTTCGAAGTCGTCGACGCCGACGATCTGAATGAGATCGCCGCATACGGCGGCTTTCCCACGCGCTATCCGCACTGGTCGTTCGGCATGCAGTACGAGGAGCTCAAGAAGGGCTACGACTACGGCCTGTCGAAGATTTACGAAATGGTGATCAATAACGACCCGTGCTACGCCTATCTGATGCGGTGCAATCACACGGTCGATCAAAAGCTGGTGATGGCGCACGTGTACGGGCACTGCGATTTCTTCAAGAACAACGCGTACTTCGCGCACACCAACCGCAAGATGATGGATGAGATGGCCAATCACGGGGCCCGCATCCGCCGCTACGTCGAGCGCTTTGGCGAGGATGAAGTCGAAACATTCCTGGATCGATGCTTGTCGATCGACGACCTGATCGACATTCACTCGACGGCGATTCGCCGGCGCGACGATTCATCGAAATACGATTTCAGCCGGCCGCCCGACGTCGAGGCGGAACTGCGCCTGACGCGCTTCAAGTCGAAGGATTACATGGACGAGTACATCAATCCGCGCGACGCGCTGCGGGCGGAGGAAGAGGAGCGCCGCAAGGCCGCCGAAGCCGCCACGCGCAGTTTTCCCGAGCGACCGGAGAAGGACGTGCTGCTGTTCCTGATCGAACACGCGCCGCTGAAACCCTGGCAGCGCGACGTGCTGTCGATTATCCGCGACGAAGCGTACTACTTCATGCCGCAGGCGCAGACCAAGATCATGAACGAGGGCTGGGCCTCGTACTGGCACTCCACGATCATGACCGAAAAGGCGCTCGAGGCCTGGGAGTGCGTTGATTACGCCGATCATCATTCCGGAACCATGGCGATGACCGGCGGCCGGCTCAACCCCTACAAGATCGGCATCGAACTGTTCCGCGACATCGAACAGCGCTGGAACACGGGGCAATTCGGGAAGGAATGGGATGAATGCGACGATCTGATCGCTCGGCGCAAGTGGGATCTCAAGCTCGGTTTAGGGCGACAGAAAATCTTTGAGGTCCGCCGGGTGCACAACGATATCACGTTTATCGATACGTTTCTGACGCCGGAGTTCTGCGTTCAGCACAAGTTGTTCACGTTTGCCTGGCAGGAGCAAGCCGGGCAGTATTACATCGAGTCGCGCGACTTCGAAAAGATCAAGCAGCAGCTGCTTTTCAGCTTGACGAACTTCGGGAAACCGTGGATTTACGTGATCGACGGGAATTACCGGAACCGAGGAGAATTACTGCTGCGGCACGATCACGCCGGCGCCGATCTGAAAATCAAGGAAGCACAGGACACTTTGGCGAATCTACAATACATGTGGGGTCGCCCCGTGCATCTGGAAACGGTGGTGGATGAGAAACCGACGTTGTGGTCGTTCGACGGGACGGAACACACCAGCAAGGTGATCGGAGATTCCGATGATCGCCGAAGCCCTTCATCGCGAGCTTAGCCAGTGGCGGCCGGCCGGTCCCGGCCCGCACTCGTTCCACGCTGACGCCGGTAACGGCTGGAGCGTGGATGTGACGGCGGAGCGCGCGGAATCGCTCGGCTGCCGCGCCAGCGAGGTGCAGGTGCAGCGCCCGCGGTCGCCGCAGCCGGTCAGCGCCGCCGAACTGACCCAGTGGGCCGTCCGCTCCGCCGCTCGCATCACCGGCCTGTTGGAACCGCTCCGGCTGATTGAAGTCGACGCGGGGCGATCCGAAGCCCTGCTGCGGAGCGACAAGCCGGCGGTCCGCGGCGATTCCCTGCAGTACTACGAATTGCTGCTCAGCGGTCGCCACGCCGCCCGACTCCGCCGCATTCAGGCCCCGCGCGCCGGCGGGCGCCGCGAAGCGATTCCCTTCGACCTGACGCACGAATCGATCGCCAAGCTGGTCGAGGATATCGTCGCCGACTAGCGACTCCCCTGGGTGTGCCGGGCGACTGCACATGCCGACCTGGACCATCGCCGCCGTGCAAATGGATTGCCGACTCGGCGATTCCGCCGGCAACCTTTCAGTGATGCGATCGAAGCTGCGCGAAGCCGCCGGGCGGGGCGCCCGGCTCATCGCGTTCCCCGAGTGTATTCTGTCGGGCTATTGTTTCAGTTCGGCGGCCGAGGCCGCATCCGTCGCGGAGCCATTGCCCGGGCCGGCGTCCGAGGCCCTCGCCACGGATTGCCGCGAACTGGGCACATTCGCAATCTTCGGATTACTGGAGCGCGCCGGGGATCGGCTCTTCAACTCCGCGGCGCTGGTGGGGCCCAACGGACTGATCGGCCGATATCGCAAAGCGCACCTGCCGTGCATCGGCGTCGATCGCTGCACGGCCGCGGGTGATTTGCCGTTTGAAGTCCACGACCTCGGCGGCCTGCGCGTCGGCATGTTGATCTGTTACGACTGCGGGTTTCCCGAAGCGAGCCGCGTGCTCACGCTGGCCGGCGCCGACCTGATCGTGTTGCCGACCAATTGGCCACCCGAAGCCGCATCGACGGCCCGACTGCTGGTCCCAGCCCGCGCTCTTGAAAACCGCATCTTCTTCGCGGCGGTCGATCGCATCGGAACGGAGCGCGGATTTCGGTTCATCGGCCAGAGCCGCATCTGCGACGTCACCGGCGACTTCCTGGCCATCAGCGATGACGACCGCGAGACGATTCTCTACGCCGAAATCGATCCGGAGCGCGCTCGGCAGAAACGGATCGTCAATATCCCGGGCGAGTACGAATTGAATCGCGTCGCGGATCGCCGGCCAGAACTCTACGGAGCACTGACGACCGGCCGAACGCGGTCGGAGTAGCCGGGTCTACACGTTCACGGACCGGAATGGCTTGCGCTTGACGGGTTTCTGAATCTGACCGTTTCGGATGACGCTGGCCGCCACGCGGATCGTCTTCACGGTCCCGTCGATTTCCACCTTCACGCGCTGCAGATTGGGTTTGAATTTGCGCTTGGTGATGCCGGTGACCTTTCGGCCGACGCCGCCGAGATACTTCGCCTTGCCGCGGCGACGGATCTTGTTGCCGCCAACCGGCTTTTTACCGCTGATCGCGCACTGCATTCCCATGGCCCAGCTCCTCGCAAACGGAAGTCATAAGTATAGAAACCCGCTGGATTTCGACAAGTTTGCCGACGAGCGGTTGCACCTCAACGTCCGCGATCGGTAGAATCTGACAGTGGTGAGCCATGATTCGCGTGATCGTGTGCGGATACCTGGCATTGTCGTTGGTCGTCGGGCCGATCGCGTGCTGCTGCGCGTTCGGGCAGGCGTTGGTCTCCGCCGCGGAGCACAAATCGGCCGCTGAGCCGCCGGCCTGCTGTTGCTCCAAGCACTGCGACAGTAACGCCGCACCCGCACCAGCGTCGAAGCGACCGCCGGGAGAGTGCCCGTGCCGGCAGTCGTCGAGTTGCTGCCGCATCGTGGCGCCGGGTCTGGCGACGAGTTCGCTGTCAGCCCAATGGCTGTCGCTGGTATCGATCGCCGCAATCGCGACCGCGCTGGAATTACTGGCGGACACAGCCGCGGGATCGCCCATCGCGGAACCGGCTCATCACCCGTTCCTCGACTGCGCTGATTTACTCGACGTTCAGCACAAGCTGCGCTGTTAATGCGCGCCGAGCCGGCCGCGCGACGCCGCGCGGGTTGCGGCCGATCGGCCGCTCGCTGCGTCGCGCCATGCACTCAAGTATGAGGATTGTAATCATGATGATGAAATATGCTGCCGGCTTCCTGGCCCTGGGCGCATTGACCTGGGCGGGATCGGCTGTGTCGTCGACGCTCGGCCGCACGACCGGATCGACCTGTGGTTCGTGCTGCGTGCTCGAAGCGCCATGCTGCAATCTGCCGCAGACCGTTCGGCTCACGAAGACGACGCCGGACTGCTGCTACCCGGGTTCGCCGTGCTGCTTCCCGGGCTCGCCCTGTTGTGATGGGCAGTCGTGCTGCTTCCCGGGTTCGCCCTGCTGCTTCCCGGGCTCCCCGTGCTGCGGGGACCAATCGTGCTGCTTCCCGGGTTCACCCTGCTGCTACCCGGGCTCGCCATGCTGCGGCGGGAAGTCGTGCGGCGACAAGGCCGCATCGGATTGCTGTAGCGCGAAGAAGTAGTCAGTTCGGCTGATGTGCGGGCGGCCGTTGACCGCGGATTCGTTTCGAATCGCGGCGGCGGCCGCCCGTCACCACAGTCCCGTCCGCTCGTCCCATCCGTACATTCGATTGAGATTCTGCACGGCGACGCCGCTGGCGCCGCGCACGAGGTTGTCCTCGCAGGCCAAGACGACGACTCGGCCGCGGACCGACCGCACGCCGACGTCGAGAAAGTTCGTGCCCAGCGTATCCTTGGTCGCCGGCAGGCCCGTCCGGACGCGGACGAACGGCCGCTCGGCGTAGAACGCGCGATACAGTTCCAGCAGTTGCTCGTCGCTGAACGGGCGCGTCGGCACGGCGTAAGCCGTCGTGTAGATGCCGCGGTCCATCGGGATCAGGTGCGGCGTGAAGACGACCTCGACGGGAGACTCGGCCACGTCGCTCAGCGCTTGTTCGATTTCCGGCGTGTGGCGGTGGGAACCAACGCTGTAGGCGGACACACTCTCGTTGCACTCCGGAAAGTGCGTCGCCAGCTTGGGCGACCGGCCGGCGCCCGAGACGCCGCTCTTGCTGTCCACGATGATCCCGGAGAGTTCGATCGCTCCGCCGGCAACCAGCGGCGCCAGGCCCAGGATGGCGGTCTGCGGGTAGCAGCCAGGGTTCGCCACCAGTTGCGCCGTTGCAATCTCATCGCCGTACAGTTCCGGCAGGCCGTACACCGCCTGCGCGAGATACGCCAGGTCGGCGTGACTCTCGGAATACCATTGGGCGTAGACATTGGGATCGCGCAGGCGGTAATCGGCGCTCAGGTCGATGACCCGCACGCCGCGATCCAGAAGCGCCGGCAGCGTCGTCATGCTGGCGCCGTGCGGCAAGCAGCCGAACGCCACGTCCACGTCGGCGGCCACCAGGCGATCGGCGTCGAACGGCTCGCAAACCAGATCGATTCGGTTGAGGAGGCTCGGATGGAGTTCCGCGATCGGCGGCCGGCCCGGCTGCGTCGTCGTGATTGCCGCGATCTGCACGTGCGGGTGCCGCAGCAGCAGACGGATCAACTCGAGCGCGGTGTAGCCGGAACCGCCCAGAATTGCGACGCGTATCATGCCGAACTCACGAGTATAGGCGCTCCTCGACCGACGATGGTCGATTGTACGATCAGGGCAGGCCACAGGAGATTGGAATTCGACGAGCGCGAGCCGCTCAACCGAGAATCGCGGAATTCTGCGGCGAGCCGATCATGAGCGCGAAGGGCAACGGCACCGGCGGCCCGTCGCCGACCGAGATGAACAGCGTTCCTTGCAAGGCGGCGCCGGCCGGCCAATCGACCGGCGTCCGAATGTGGAACTGCGTGCCGGCGGAACTGCCGGACCAGGTGATTTGCTGCATGGGCCGGCTGACGGCGGCATCGCGCAACTCTAAGCGAAGGGTCACTTGCGAGCCGGACCGTAGCCGCGGAGCAATGGTCTCCGTACCGCGCCAGCCGGGCATCGCCTGCGCCTGCGCGATGCGATCCGCCGAGTGCAGCACGACGTGAAGTCCCGCGGATTCGCCGGGCAGGAGATGTTGCGGCGCGAGGAGGGAGCAGGCGACGGCGCGGCGGCCCGGGCGCCAGAACGCCAGCTTCTGCCAGATCGAGGGAGGCGCGGCCGGCACGCTCGCGGCCGGGTTCAGCGCCCGCGCGGCCGCGGACAGCGCCGACGACGACGGCCCGGATTCGCTCGACGCCGTCGGAGTCAGCGCTCGCGCCCGCGGCACCGGCGTCACTTCGACCGGCGGCGTGGTACGGCTCTGCACCGCGGCCAGGAACGTCGCGGCGGCTGGCGACAGACCTCGGGCCGGCGGCAGCGGCGTGCAACTCGGCGCGATCAGGCCCCGTGTCGGCCGGACCGACGCCGGCAAACCGCTCCCGGCCGGACTCGAGGAATCCGGCTCGGCGAGTTCCGCTAAAGCTTCGATGAGCTCGTCGAGGTTGTTGTACCGCAGCTCGGGCGATTTCTGCATCAACCGCTCCACGACGGCCGACAACCGCGGCGGCACCGCCGCGTTCAGCGACGCCAGCGGCGTCGGCTGCGCGAACTGATGCGCCGCCATCTTCTCGAACGCCGTCCCATCCGGAAATGGAAACCGGCCGCTGAGAGCGAAGTACAGTGTGCAGCCCAGGCCATACTGGTCGCCGCGAATCGACCGCCGCGACGGATCAACGATCGCCTCGGGACACAGGCAATCGAGCATGTTCAGCGCCGTATTCGACGCGGACAGCGTGTCGACCAGCGAATCGCTCGATTCGGCGTCCGCCAGCATCGCGCCGACGCCGAAATCCAGCAGATGCGATTGCCCATCGGGCGTCAGCGCGACATTGGACGGCTTGATTAATCCGTGAAAGACGCCGTGAGCGTCGCAGAATTGCAAGCCCACAGCCAGTTGCAGGCCGATCCGAGCCGCTCGGGCCGGCGCCATCGGCCCCTGTCGCTCGACGATCTGACTCAAGGTTTCGCCCGGTGTAAACGGCCAGACCAGATAGTGCTGCCCCGCCGACGTGCCGACGTCGATCAGCGGGATCAGCGCGGGATGCGGCTCCGCGGGCAGGCGAGACAGCCGCTGCCGCGCCTGACGAATGTTCCACGGCCCGCGCGACGGCAGCACCTTCACCGCGTAGGACTGACGATCGCCTTTGCCCAAGGCGCGATAGACCGTGCCCATGCTGCCCGAACCGATCGCATCGACGAGAATGTACGGCCCGAGGATGAGATTGCGGCCGGAACCTTCGAGCAGCTTTTCCGCCTGCAACATGGTGAGTTGGCCGGCGCGGACGAGGTGCTCCGCAAGCGCCGCCGCGTCGGCGTAGGGATTCTCAGCTATGAACGCGGCGACGATTGGCTCCCAATCCTCGCGCGGCAGGAGATGAATCGCGTCGATCTCAGCGGCGAGCCATTCGCACGTACCCACGTCGGGAGACATCCCAACGATCTCCAAGGGACGGGGTGTTGAGCCGGCTCAGAGGGGGGGAACGTTGCGGCGGAAGCCGCGCCCTTTTGTTCTAGCACCTCTCGCCGTCACGGCAAAGAGCATTTTCTGCTTTTTGAATCCGCTCCAATCGTCGGCCCGCTTCACTTATCATCTTCATCCTTGATTTTTTGCTATCGCCCCGTGAGCCGGCTCGTCGGTTCATCGAATACGAGTCGCACTTCCTGCCCGGCGCGGAAGGACACTTCGCGCGACATCGCATGTTTTTGGCCTTGCCGAGTGAATTCGACTTTGAGTTCGTAGACGTGCGTCTGCCCGGTGGTCAGAGCGGGGGTGCGAATCACCGCCACGCCGCCCGGGGTGTCGACCGGCTGCCCCTCGACGACGAGACTCGCGCCCTCCGGCACGCGGATGCGCAGTTGAGCCGTGTTGCCGGCCGCCGGCGCCGGCTCGGTAAAGCTCACGCGCGCCACTTTGCCGGCTTCGAGCTGCACGCGCTCCTCGGATCGCTGCGTCCGGCCGTCGCGCGTCACCTCAATCGAGAGCATGTAGTAGTAGCTCTTTCCGGGTTCGAGCGGCGGCGTGCGGAACGTGCGCACCGGACCAGCCTGGTCCATGAGTTGGCCGTCGGCATAGAGCCGGGCGTCGGCCGGGAGCGTGACCACCACAGTCGCCTGATTGACCGATGCCGCGTCGGTCGGCGGCGCCGCCGACGGCGGATTGGCTGGCGTCAGCGTTTCTCCGAGAGCGGCGCCCGGCGCGGGCGGGGCGACCGGCGTCCCGCCGGGACCCATCGACGGCCCCGGAATCATCGGCATGGTCGGGCCGGGCATGCCGAATCCGACGGGATCCAACCCGTAGCCACTCGACACGATGATCGGCGCCCCGATGCAGCCGAAACAACTGCCGGCACAGCCGAAACAACTGCCGAAGCAGCCGCCGCAACAACCACCGCAACCGAAACAGCCCGAGCAGCCGAAGCAGGAGCGGCGCGACGCGCTCAGCAACCCGAGGCCGAGGAACCCTCCGCCGCAGCCGCTGCAGCCGCCGCAGCAACCGACGCAGCCCCCGCAGCCGAAACCGCTGCCGTAGCACCCGCCGCAACCCAGGCAGCCGACGCAGCCTTGGCAGCCGTGTCCGCCGCTGGAAAACCACCCGCCGAAATCCGGAGCCGCAGCGCCGGTGGACATCATCGCCGTCAGGACCACGCTGTACATCGCAGGAGCCTCGCGGTACGAGTCGTCAATCGTGGTCATCACGGTAATCTGGGCGGGCTGCGAATGCAAAGCGACTTGAAGCGCCGGCGCGGATTCCATTGACTCGGCCGCCCGCAGACTCCTCCTCGGCCGCACGTCCGGCATGATCCCTAAAAGCGATCCGAGGGATCCCGCGTCGCGGCCGACCCGCAAACTCGTTACAATGGGACCGCAGAGGCGCCGAGGCGCAGCGAATGGCAAGTCCGCCGCGCGATTGTCTCCACGCCTCCCTGGTCCAACATTGCCGCTGTCGTCCATCACTTCGTATGTCACGCGCCACGCTCGTCTGGCTCATCGGTGTCCCGCTGTGCGTCGCGTTGGGTTTGGCGATCTCCTACAGCGCCCCGCCCTTGCGCGATCGGGATCAGCACTACGAACTGGTCCGCCTGGTCGTGGACGTCCTCAGCGAAGTGGATCAGAACTACGTGCGCGAGTTGACCCCGGCGGCGCGCAGAAAACTCGTCGAAGACATGCTGAACGGCGGGCTCGAGCAACTCGACCCGCACTCCGGGTTCATGAACGCTCAGGAATACAAACAGTTCGAACGCAAAAGCCGCGGTAAGTTCGGCGGCGTCGGCATCCAAGTCAGCGTCGATCGCGTCACCGGCTCGATGGTCATCACGTCGCCGATCGCCGGTTCGCCGGCTCAGGCCGCCGGCATTCTTCCCGGCGATGAGATCGTCAAGGTGGACGGCCATCCGGTCGATGCGCTGCGCAACAGTGAGGCCATCGAACTCATTCAGGGCGAGCCGGGGACGACCGTGACGCTCACGATTCAGCGCTCCGGAGAGCCGAAGCCGCTCGAATTCAAACTGGTCCGCGCGATCATCGAAGTCGAGACCGTGCTGGGTTTCCGCCGCCGCCACGACAATCCGAAACAATGGGACTTCCTGATCGACCCGGAGCACAAGATTGCGTACGTGCGGATCATCGAGTTCGACGAGCCGACGGCCGCCCGGGTGCGCGAGATCGTCGAACGGCTGGACCTGGAGGGAACTCGCGGTCTCGTGCTCGATCTCCGCGGAAATCCGGGAGGACTGTTGACCTCGGCCGTGGAAGTCGCCGACCTGTTTCTGACGCAGGGCCGAATCGTCAGCACTCGCGGCCGGCAGCAGCCGGAGCGATCCTACGACGCCCGGGCCAGTGGGACGCTGTTCGAGCCGCCCGACCGCCATCCGATCGCCGTCCTGATCGACCGTGCCAGCGCCAGCGCCAGCGAAATCGTCGCCGCGGCGCTGCAGGATCACAATCGAGCCGTCATTGTCGGCGAACGCAGTTACGGCAAGGGTAGCGTGCAAAACATCTTCTCGATGGAAGACCACACGACCGCGCTGAAGCTGACCACGCAGAGCTACTGGCGGCCGAGCGGCAAGAACATCCATCGCTTCCCCGACAGCCGCGACGCGGACGACTGGGGCGTTCGCCCGACTCCCGGGTTTGAAGTGACGCTGAGCGACGATGAACGACTGTCGGCTCGGAATGCCCGCCGAAAGCAGGACATCGTGGCCGGTATGTCGGAAGTCGTCGATTCCGCCAACGACCCCGTGCTGCGCAAGGCGATGGGATATCTGCGAACGGCTGTCGATCGATGAGATACCTTCGTCGAACAACGCGGTCAGATCCTCTGGAACCAGGCCGAAACGGAAACACGGACAAGACGCGGAGATCAAAAGTTGACCGTCCCCGTGCCCCTGTGCCTCTGTGGTTCTTGATGCTCAAGGTGCTCGGTCCTCGCCGGTTTTCGTCTTGCAGTCGGGAAAGTCCACGGCTATGTCGCGGGAGCCTGGGTTCGTAGCCCCCGAGGTCCCGCCCGTCGCATGTCGGAATCGCCCGCCTCACGAATCGCCCGCTGCCTTGCCGCCATCGTCGCCGCCGCCGGCCGGTATCCCGTGGTGGTGCTGGTCGTTGCGGTGGCTCTCGCCGCAGTGTCCGGCGTGGCCTTTTGCACGCGCCTGACTTACCGTACGCAGCGCAGCGACCTGATGAGTCCCGACAAGGACTATCAGGCGCGCTGGAAGGCGTTTGTCGCTGAGTTCGGCGAGGACGACGACATGGTGGTCGTGGTCGAGGGACCGGATCGCGCTCGCCGTCGCGCCGCCGTGGAGGCTTTGGCCGCTGCCGTGGCGCCGCGTACCGACCTGTTCGAGCGGCTATTCTTCAAGGTCGATTTGACCGGGCTTCGCAGCCGGGCGCTGTTGTTCCTGACGCCGGACCAGCTGGAATCGATCGACGACAACGTGCGGCGCATGGGTCCGCTTCTCAACGGCCCGATCAGCGGGCTGGCGTGGAAAAACCTGAACCTGACGGTGCTGCTCCGGCAGGCGCGAGCCCGCGCCGGCCAGTTCGACCCCAGCCGGCCGCTCGCCGACGCCGATACGCAGTTCCTAACCCAACTGAACGCCGTGGTTCGCGCCGCGTGTTCGACTCTCAGCGACGCGGGCAGCTACCGCAATCCGTGGTCGAGCCTGCTTCCGGGCGCCGGCGACAACTCGCGCATGCTCGACGAGCCGCAATTCTTCGAACCGGCGCCCGAATCGACGACGCTGCTTCTCGTGCGCCCGACCAAAGAGAATGGCTCATTCACGCCGGCGCTCGTCAGCGTTCGCGGACTTCGGGAAATCATCGACCGGGTGCGATCCGATTTCCCCGACCTTGAGTTCGGGCTGACCGGCATGCCGGTCCTCGAAACCGACGAAATGGAGGCGTCGCAAGACGACACCAGCAAGGCCGGCTGGCTGGCTCTCGGCGGCGTGGGGTTGCTCTACCTCGTGGTCTACCGCGGCTGGCGCCAGCCGTTGCTGACCGTCGCCACGCTGCTGATCGGCACGCTCTGGGCGATGGGCTGGCTGACGGCCACTGTGGGACATCTCAACATCCTGTCCTCGTGCTTTGCGGTGATGCTGATCGGCCTGGGCGACTACGGCGTACTCTGGATGGCCCATTATGAGGACGAGCGGCGGCAAGGGCGTACTGTGACGGAAGCGAATCGGGCGACGGCGCTGACGGTCGGACCGGGAGTGCTGACCGCCGCGGTGACCACGGCGCTGGCCTTTTTCGCCACGATGCTGGCCGATTTCCAGGCGGTGGCCGAGCTCGGCTGGATCGCTGGCTGGGGCGTGCTCTTTTGCGCGGTCGCGACTCTGACGGTGCTGCCCGCATTCCTGACGCTGTGCGATCGGCGCGGCGCCATCGGCCAATCGCTGGCGTTGGTGACGGCGGCGGGCCGCCACGTTCCGGCCGTGGCAACGCCGCCGCCGCCGGTCTGGCTGCCGGGGCTGGCCCGTCATCCCCGCTGGGTATTGGCCGCCGGCCTGCTCGTCGTCGTGGCATCCGGCGCCGCCGCGACCCGCGTCCGTTACGATCACAACCTTTTGCACATGCAGTCGGCGGCTCTCGATTCCGTGCGCTGGGAGCACCGGCTGCTCGAGCGATCATCGGGCGCCAGTTGGTGCGCGCTGAGCCACGTCGGAACCGCGGACGAGGCTCGTGAACTTGAACGCCGTTATCAGGCGTTGCCCGAGGTCAGCCGCGTCGTCACCGCAGCTGCGCTGATCCCGCCCGACCAGGACCGCAAGCTCCCGCTGGTACGGGCGATCGGCGAGCGCCTCAACGGGCTGCCGCCGCCGGCGACGGAAATTGAGCCCCTGCCATGTCGGCCGATCGAACTGCGCAAGGAGATCGGCTTTCTCATCGGCGCGCTCGAGCCGCAGGCGCCGGTCAGCCCGCAGCCGATCCTCGAGCAACTGCTGCGCAGCCTGGCCGAGCTGCGCGATCACGCGGCGCTGATCGGCTCGGCGGCGCAAGAGCGATTGGACGCATTTGGCCGCCGGCTGGCCAACGACTTGCTTGCCGATCTGCACCGGCTGCGGTCGGTCTGCGAAGCCCGCGCCATCACGGTCGCCGACCTCCCCGCCGCGCTGCGGGAGCGATTCCTGGGCCGCACCGGCCGCTGGCTCGTCCAGGCCTATGCCCGCGACGGGCTTTGGGACATCGAACCGCTTGAGCATTTCGTCCGCGTCGCGCGCACCGTCGATCCGGAAGCGACCGGCAAGCCGTTCGGCACGCTCGAGGGCCTGCGCGCCATGCAGCAGGGCTTCGCCTCGGCCGGCGCGTACGCCCTCATGGTGATCGTCGCCGTCCTGGCTATCGACTTTCGCACCGTGCGGCACACGGCGCTGGCACTGGGGCCGCTGGCCGTCGGCTCGATCCTGACTCTCGGCGTGATGGGTCTGTTCGGGCTGCCGCTCAATCCGGCGAACATGATTGCGCTGCCGCTGATTGTCGGCGTCGGCGTGGATAATGGCGTCCACGTGCTGCACGATTTTCTGGCGAGCGGCCGGCGGCGATCCTATGCCTTGGCGCGGACGACGGGGCTCGGCATCGCCGTCGCCGCGTTGACGACGGTTCTCGGCTTCGGCACGCTGATGATTGGTCGGCACCGCGGCCTCATCAGCCTGGGATTCACGTTGGCGCTCGGCGTGACCTTCTGCATGCTGGCCGCGCTGGTCGTGTTGCCGGCGGCGCTGCAACTTTATGCCCCGCGCGCCGGTGTCAGAACCAGCCGTAATACGTCCCAAGAAGCAGCGTGAAATCGTAGGTCCCGTGCACGATGGCCGAAGTCGTCGTGTTCGATTTCTGCCGAATCAGCCCCAGGACCAGCCCGATCAGGAACACGCTCGTCAGCGCGTCCCAGTTGTATTGCAGCGCATGCGCCGCCGTGAACAGCAGGTTCGAGAGCAGAATGCCGATGCGCGGTTGCAGGACGCCGCGAGCGAAGAGTTCCTCCCCCAGTCCGGCCGTCACGCCGATCACCGCGGCGCCCACGGGATTCAACGCAAACTCCATGAGTTGTTCGAACGCCCTGGCGTCGGTCACCGGCCAGCCCATCGCCGTCCAGAGCCATTGGATCCCATAGTCGACGCCATGCATGACGCCGACCAGGGCCAGCGCGGCCAGCACGGCGAAGACAACCTGCCCGCGCGTGGGCCGGACGAGTCCGATCCGCTCCAGCGACTCCCGAATCGTCCGCGCGAAGGGGTAGCCCACGGCCAGGATCGCGCACGGCACCAGCCAGATCAGCCCGGCCAGCGTGTCGAAGATCTGCTCCTTCCGAGACATGCCGCTGATCGATTCCGTGCCGTCGATGCCCTGAAACAGCCGCAGCACCGGCGGTTCGCCGAGAATAATCAGCGGGAACACGAGCACGGCAGTGATCGTGAAGACCGTCGCCACGGCCACGGCGTGCACGTAGGAACCGGAATAGGTTGGCAACAAGCCGGCGACCGATCGACGGACGTTGCCCAGATAAAAGCACAAGCTCAGGATGCCCACGCCGATGAAGGCCACGGCAATCTGAAGGATCTGCAGCGCGCCGCCGGGCACGAACACGGGACCGTCGTACCGGCCGGCGCCGGGCTTGACCATGGCACTGATCGCCTCGGGCCGCATGACCGCCGCCATGGAGAGCAGCAGCACGATGCCCGCCACGACGACCATGAGAATGGCCCAATAGATGAAACTCGCCGGCCGCCAGTGCGGCTTGTGATCCGCGACGTAGGCCAGAATCGCCAGGATCAGGAAGGGGATCGACTGAAGCCCGGCCAGCGCGAATCGCCACCACCAGCCGCCGAGGAAAAAGAGACTCACGTAGGCGGCCAGGCCGATTGTCAGCAGCAACCAGTAACGGCGGTGCGACCGGGGCGTCGGCTCCGGTTCGTGCTCGCCGGCCGATTGGAGCACGGGCACGGCGTCATCCGCGGAAGCGGCGAGATTCTCGTCGGACATCGAGCGGCTCGGAATCGGGGTTCGACGGTCACTGTAGGTCGCGACGAGCGACTGGTCCAGCGCGTTGACAAGGCAAGCAGCTTAGGGTACATCGAGATTTGCATAGCGACGTTAGGTAAGAGTTGAAATTACGAACTTGAACGTGAAGATCGATTGTATTCCGTCGCGACTGCGGATCAAAAAGAGGGGAGGATGCGCAGGTCGGCATCCTCCCCCAAGTGCTGCCAAGGCAACTCTTCAGAACTCGCGATTCACTCGCGAGAGATCGGTCGGCAACATCGCATGGTCGCGAAGTCAAGCGCGCCAAGCAAATCATGAGGTTGCAGCTCGGTCAACTAACTGAAGCGACCCGCTGCCAACGCAAATGGAGCGCGCACATCAATCCGGCGAGCCGACCGACCATCGGTCCGCGTTACGCGGCTGCAGCCGCCAGACCAGCGGCGACACCGACCTTTCCTGCGATTAGATAGCCGCCGACGGCTCCGACAGCCACCAGGCCGCCGCAAATTGCCACCACTCCCAACATTGACACACCAAACGCTGTTCCGAACGCGGCAATACCGATGCTCTTAAACATTAGCAATTCCTCGAGTATCTCCCGGCGACTTCACGAAACTAACTGCGGTTTGGGCCGGTTTCTCCGCCGCAGCTTTATATTGTATGGGGGTTGTCAAGTCGTAATTGTCTAGCGCTTACGT